>Ga0102588_1000128_pt1 | contig 124973 bp, 120 predicted proteins | sample AraplaMF_Col_mMS_FD_76854 | JGI IMG/M metagenome (GOLD analysis project Ga0102588, IMG submission 76854) | Arabidopsis root microbial communities from the University of North Carolina, USA - plate scrape MF_Col_mMS (SPADES assembly) (version 2) | ecosystem: Host-associated > Plants > Roots >...
CTCCGGCCTCAAGAGCCGCGATCTTGGCTTCGGATTTGTCGACACAGGTGACATGGTGACCGAAATCAGCAAAGCAGCCGCCGGATACCAGACCGACGTAACCCGAACCAATCATGACTATATGCATATCAAATCTTTCGCAGAGTTGAATGAAGCCCGTTCATACACAGCACGGCTAGTTTTTGCAATGCAGCATAATTTGTCAACGACCATCGAGCCTGTTTTCCGAGGTTTGTAGAGGCGCTCAACCGGAGCGGAAACCTAGCTTGCTGGTGCGCCGAGACCAAGCGGGCAGTCTGCGCCGCATTCAGCCAATGGAGTCGCGAGCGTGTTTTAAGGGAGAAATATGACGTGGATGTATCCGAGTTCCCAATAAATCTCGAGGCTTCAGAACCTACCTTGCTACTTGCCCGGTGGCAGGCCCAAGTTCCCTGCCGCCAGGCAATTAATTCGACAGCAAGAGGCGTCAGGCGTCGTTATTTATCGATTGCGTTCGTTGCCGATCGGTTGGCGCGAAGCTGCTTGCGAAGGGGCGCGACTCTGCATGTAACCGGCGGATCTCAGCAATCCCGGCACTCAGAGAATAACGCGCCGGCAGTCTCTTCGAAACGCTGTTAAAATACAGACGAAATGGTTCCTCGATGAGAATGAATGTGCACGTGCTTACGGCGATTACAACGGCCAAGTAGACGAGCGCCAATGCGTCCATAGAGCCGCTCGGTCCAAAATTGATCATATTGACGTTGGTCATTAGCGGGATCTTGAAAGCCGACTGGGCAGCTCTAATAGCCCCGTTTAGAACTGACAGAATGACGAAGTGCGTGAGATAGATCGAAAGGGAAATCTGCCCAAGAAATTGCAACGGAAAGGTATGAAGCAGCGCCGAGACCTTTCCCCGATCGCCCGCGAAAATGAAAATGACAACAGAAAACGCCAGGATTGTTCCGACGTCGCCGAGCGGATCAAACCAGAATATCGAAAGTGCCAAGAGAAACGCAGCAAATTCCAGCAACGTTGAAAACGCTGACAAAATCTCATGATATTTCATAAAGAGAGAGTGCAGCAAGACGCCGGACATAAAGCCGAAGATGCACAAAAGCAGTCCTCGGCCACTCGTCATGTGGACATGTGTTCCACTCACCTCGAGCCACAACAAAAGGATTCCGCTGCTCAACCAAAGCAAGCACGTTGCAAGCTTGAATCGCGTAGCGCCGAGAAATACGACCGCGGCGAATATTGCGTATGTGTAAAACTCAACGCTTAGGGACCAACTCGGTCCATTCCACGTATAGTCCCCGAACGGGATGATTGACTGCAAGAGCAGATAGCCTGCAACAAGCGATGAGACACTGTTAGATCCCGAAAATGGGGACTGTCCACTTTCGATCCCGTTTTTGACCATCACCAGTTTCAGAATCTCCAAAACGAGAAGCGCGGTAAGCATCACGAAGTGGATCGGATAGACGCGACCGAAACGCCTTATAAAAAACGTTCGCAAATCTTCGCGCCCCCTGAGTCTCGTGCCATAGGATGCGGACATCACAAATCCGCTAAGGACAAAAAATAGCGGCACTGAAAGGCCACCATTTCGAATGACGGGAATATCGTAGAAAAAGCCCGAGGCGGTCAGATGGACCAATGCCACGATCGTCGCGGCAATTCCTCGTATTGAGTCCAAAGCTCTAAATCTCAAGATACTCACACCTTTTTCTTAGCGGGTTCAAGCGGCTCATTTTCGCCCACGAGGTCAAGACAAGCACAAGTATCAACGCTTCATGACCACCGTGTCTCAGAAGCACTGATCTCGATTCTGATAGGCAATTTGCAACCTTTGTCGTTTCCGGATGCGATAGAGAGGCGGCTCGCTAAAGCGATTTTAGCGGTGATTAAGGAGAACCGCTCCCAATTTGCCGAAGCAAGACGATGCATCGAACCCTATCGTTCCGACTATGTCAATTCTGCACGATTTGTCGCAAAATTTTCGTGCAGCGGCCATTGCATTCGTCTAATTGCCCTTGCATAAGGTGGCGGTTATGGCTGTATATTGCATTGCAATATGTTGTGCGTAGGGACAGATCAATGTGTCAGCTTCGTCGTTCGACCCAATTTTGGTTCAGTCTTCATCGCTCCCGCACAGCCGGACGTGATTGTTAGTTGAAGCGGCAATGACCGCCTCTTTTCCAGAAGACCACCACCTGGCTTTCATACCCGGATGAGCACGATCAGCGGGGCAGTTGAATTCAGAAGTATGGTTCTAAGAAGGTGAGAGCGTTAAGTTTTCTGCAATCTTGCACTTCAGACAACTCGTATAGCTAAGGCACGGAGACCAATGGAAATATGAGAAATATCAAATCTCGCCATATTTTGTTGATCAGCTGCGAATACGTGCCTTTCCCCGGAGGCATCGCCACCTACGCTGGCGGCATTGCGCGGACACTGCGCGATGCTGGGTACCGTGTAACGGTGGCAGCGCCATCGTATCCAGAACTCACCTATGAAAATGATAGGCACGAAGACAATCGGCGGATATTGCGCCATCATAAGATAGGCCTGAGAGGCGCGATTGACACACTGCGCATCATCGGAGCTTTGCCCGCTGATACGATTATCCTCGCCGCGGATATTCGGAGCGTGCTTTTTTTATATGCGACCCGTATATGGCATCGCCGTTCATATCGATCGATGATCCACGGAAGCGAGGTCGCCAAGTTTGGAAAAACCTCACCATTGTTCGCGTTGGCACGACGAGCATATCTTTCGTCTGAAATGGTTTTGTACAATTCCCAAGCGACGAGGGAGATCTTTGTCAACGCTTTCGGAGCACCAGCGCGGGACGCGGTCAGCTACCTCGGAGTCGAGGCGAGTTGGTTCGAGAGCACGGAAGGCGATTTTGACAATGCCGAGCTCGCGGCAATCTCGCCGGATAAAGCTGTCATCTCGACTGTCGGACGTATCGAACCTCGGAAGGGCCATTTGGAGACGGTTCGAGCCGTTGCGGTGGCGCAGGATAAGGTCGGCCCAAACAAGCTCGTCTATGTGATAGCCGGACGTCCGGAAGACGAGCAATATACCTCGAAAGTTGTCTCAGAGGCAAAGAGGTTGAATGTCTCGCTCCTCATGACTGGTCGGATCAGCGAAGGGGATTTGAAACGACTTTATCGGCGTTCTGCCCTTCACGTCCTTTATGCTCAACTCTTGAGCGGCAAAGTTGAAGGTTTCGGACTCGTCTTGCTCGAGGCCGCCGCACAGGGATGTCCAACGGCAGCGTCCCGCACAGGCGGCATCCCCGAAGTTCTAGGCAATTCTGGAATATTGCTCGAGCCCGATGATATTCCTGGTCTTGCCAAAGTGATTGCCGAGAGTGTGGACAACCCGAGAGGACGTCAGATTCGCGGCGACGATGCCAGAATAAGAGCTGAGAGCTTTACCTGGCGAGCTTGCGTAGAGAAAACCTTTCCCGAATTGGAATTGGTTTGAGATCGAGTTTGGAACGATATTTGTTCATGTACGGGTTAGTCGCGGACCGGGAAGCTATGTCGATTCTCAAAACCCTGACCTTACGGAGATGGTCCAGTTCAATCTCAACAGCCGCGCGCCCCCGCGATCCGCGAAGGTTGTTTCCCTCGTGGCTGGCGAAAACGACTCGTTCACGCCCAAGGGTACCAGATAAAAGGCCTCTTACAATTTCTATCAGAAGTGAAGCGAGATCCGATGAGTTCTAAAGCCAAGGTACTAAAGGGCTTCACAATGCTCGTAGGTGGAAGGATCGGCAGCGCGCTTGTAAGCGTATTGTCAACAGCCATCCTTGCGCGGCTACTTTCGCCGAACGATTTCGGTCTGGTCAGTGCTGCATTGGTTGTTCTTGCACTGGCAAATGTTATATTTGACGGCGCATTCGGTGTAAGTCTTATAAAAAAGCAATCTGTAAGTGTAGCGGAGCAACGCACAACGTTGACCGTTGCGATGCTGCTGAGCCTCGTATTGATTGCTTTGATTGTGCTTCTCAGCCCTCAGATCGGGTTTTTTTTCCGCTCGGAGTCGGTCGGTGATCTGCTTTACGTCGCGGCTCTAACAATCCCTTTTAAGGCAGTTTTTGCCGTCTCGAGCGCAACACTTCAACGAGACAGCAGGTTCGGAAGCATTGCCGTTGGCAGTCTTGTCGGGCAAATATTTGGGAACGTCCTTGTTGCAGTCCCGATGGCGCTCTGGGGCTTTGGCCCTTGGGCATTGGTTGTCGGAATGGTTTTGGCAGGCGCCATGGAAGCCGCTATTGTTGCCTTCAAGGCCAAAATATCGCTCCGGCCAGAACTCGAAAAGGCTGCGTTCCGGGATCTGACCAGTTCTGCTCTTTTCAGCTTGGCAAATGTCATGAACTGGGTCGCAAATACCGGCGCGAATGCTGTGGTCGGACGCTCCATGGGGTTTTACGACCTTGGCATTTATTCGCGTGGATGGAAGTTGCTTGACCTTGTGGTGGGTATCACGGCAACCCCGCTCTCCCGCGTTCTTCTACCGGCTTTCTCATCGCGACGCGACGACCCGCTTCGCTTGGCTGCGAGCTTCAGACAAGCGTTTCATCTAGCTGTGCCGGCTTACGCCTGCATGTCCGTCTTCTTGGTGGTGCACGCGCAGCTTATCGTTTATGCCGCACTCGGCGCGAAGTGGGATCAAACCATCCTCGTAGCGCAGTTTTTCTTCGCGGCACTCGTCCCACGATGCGCATTTAAGATTTCAGAGAATTTCGCTGTTGCTGCCGGACGATCGGGAGCCGCCGTCGTGAGACAGTTCATTTACGCGGCGTTGATGGTGGGAGGTGCTGTAATCGGTCTTAGCCATGGTGTCTCCGGGGTTGCCCTAATGACATCTGGCGCTGTCACGATCTTCTACATCATCTCCATCGCTTTTGCCCTTAGGATTGGAAACATCTCGGCCCTTCCGATACTTTGGATTCATTGCAAGGCCGGTATACTTGCTGCCGTTATTGCGACAGCCGATGCACTCCTTGTCTGGACGTTTTCTGAGTGGCCGCTCATCCTTCGTCACGTTGTTGGCGGCACCGGCGGCGCCGTCGTAATGCTGGCGCTTCTGTCGGCCGCGCCCTCCTTTTGGCTCGGTCCCGCGGGTGAATCGTACATTCCGCGGATCCGCCAAATGATTCGTAAAGTCAATCTCGTATCCATTCCGAAAGGATAGAATTCCATGTCGCAGGGGACCACCCTTTTGATCTCGCGTCTGACAACCCAGAATGCCGGAAACGAAGCACTTTCCAAACAATTTTTGAAATATTTCGTATCCAATGCGGGACGCGGAAAAGTTGTCGCGTTGGATCGCTATCCGCGATATTTCGAGTCCTTTTCATTGAAAGGGCTTGGCGCCGATCCGATCCAGAGCTTCGACAATCTTGCCAGAGAGTTGATACGTCGCTTCAGCGACAAAAGCGCCGAGGCACTCCCCGAAGCTCGGGAGGGGCTCGTTAAGCTCGATGAAACCGCAAAGGAACTCACCGGCTTCCTCAGGAACGTTAAGCGAAAAGTCGCGCTGCGGAAAACGCTGGCGTCACTTCTGCTGATAGAAAAGCCTCAGTTGTTGCAGGCGGTTACGGGATGCACCTCGTCGGACCTCATCGTGTGGAACCCGGCAGGCGAGATCCACCCAACCGGCAGTCCTGATCAGGTCATGCGGCTTCTTCTTCTACTACGAATCGGCCAACTCAGCGGCCGCAGGACGGCGGTCATCAACCACAGTCTGGAAATTGCTGATGAACGCCTTCGGACATTGATCGCGCACGTGTACTCACAGTTGGACTATGTGGGGGTGCGCGATGCCAAATCGGTTGAAGTCGCTCTTAGCCTGGGCGTTTCGAAGGAGCGCTTGCACGAATCTCCGGACCTAGTCTTCCTCGCGTCACGCGAAGAGAAAGCGCGCGAGGCCAAATCTCAAAAGGGCAGCATCGCGCTTGCTATTAACGGTCTTGAGGCACTATCCGGATCCAACGAATGGGTTCAGTTCATGAAAGGACTGGAAGAATTTAAGCGCCCGGTTGTCTTCGTCTCGAATGCCGTCAATCATGATCGCGAATTTTCGACCTATCTCGCCGGGTTGAGCAGCAATGGCACGGTGGTGGAACATCAGCCCGGCTACATCGAGCTTCGGTCCTTCTACAAAGATTGCGCGGTATTGGTCAGCAGTCGTTTGCACGCGTCGATACTTGCGTTGTGCGAAGACACGCCAGTCTTGAGCATTGAGCCGTCGGTGTTCAAATTGACCGCAATATTCGAACAGATGGACTACCCCATCAAGACTGTGAGGCTGCAGGAAGCTGCATGGTCCGAGAAGGTGCTCGAGAATATCAGAGCAGTGATCAACAAGGAAGGCCCGGATCTAATTTCGGAAGGTTCGCGTGCGCTGGCGCACCAAGTTGATCTTATAGACCGTTCCTTTAGACCGCTTTTCTCTATGATGCCGGGCGCGAAAGCGGCCTGATACAGCTTCCGTTTGTGCCGCGTAATGTTCTCATGCACTTCGCGGCTTGCCTTGGCGTGTCTCTCAATAGTGCCGTCGGTGACAGTGAGTTTGCCGGCGGCCGAAAGAGGTCAAAGATGCGCCAAGGCGCTCGCCATAATCGGCGTGCCTCGTGTGTCGTTGCGAAGCGCTTCACGCGATGACACTGACGTTCGCCCAGTCATCGCTTGCTTCCCTCTGCTACCGGCACCGAGCAGCTCAATCGGCGCGGTCGGTCATCAGACCATCTTTGTGTAACCTCCAAAGAGTCTCGGATCACTCTGTTGAAGAGTTGTCCCGGCCCATCGCCAGCATCCACATTTTTACCTAGTCGATGATTTAATTTCGCCTACCTATTCCAGATAATGGCAAGAAATCTGATTTCACTGCGTGGCTGGACAACCACCCTTCTTTGCAAACTTATAATCAAACGTTGATGGAGCACGATGAAAACTTCTCGACGCAATTTCCTCCTCAGCGCGACGTCACAGATAGCGATCGTCGCGATTTTACCTTCTACTTTATCCTATGCCTTCGCCGCGAGCGGCGACGTCTCGGTCAAGGATAGCGCAGGTGTCTGGGACTTGAAGTCTTTGCCACATATGTTGGCGACGGCATTCTTCCAGGAAGATGTTCCTGAAGGTCCTGTGTCGATGCACAAGGGGCGAGGTATTCTACCTGTTGAGGCTTCGCAGCCGGTCCAAACTCTGCAGCCGGAGAAAACCTCAAATGACGGTATTGTTTTTTCGGGAAACGAGAACGTTCACCTCCGTTTTCCAAATGTCAAAGACAGCCTCAGACTGTACCGATGGTGCTTGACGATCACACGTGCGAAGAACGCGGGCGAAACGGATTCGGTCGCTCAGGTGTTGAGCGTTAATGACGGGCCTAGCGCCCAGAACTGCCACCCGAAGATCGCCATTCAAGGCGCAACAACCAAAGCTACCGTTGCTACAGTCTGGCATGGCGCTACTGAATCCGGAACTGTCAAAGCAAGCTTGAAAGCGACCGGTTTTATTCTCGATGGATCTGCGTGGAATGTTAGCCTGACCTATCGCCGTAACGGTCGATTGTTTGCAAGCGTGAACGGCATCGATAGCGGATATGTAAACGAGATCATAAACTGGGCTTGGCCCATGCCGGACGGCGGCCCTGAAAGCATAATAGGCGGGAAGAGATCGCCGGAGATGGAATGGGCTTACGACTGCATCGTCTTTGGCCAGGGCGAACTTAGCGAGCGGATGGTCCAGAAGATCGAAGGATGGGCTGCCTGGCGCGTGAAGCGCCAAGCGGATCTCCCTGGGGATCATCCATATCGGTTGTCACCTCCGACAATCGATGAAGAAGACTCAGGCCCGACCTACAAATTGGACCTCCAAGCTTGGGAAAACTGGGGTGATGGCCTTCGTCCTGGCCAAACCTCTGCAAGGATGGGGGCTCCGGCAAGACGTACGCCAGACTTTCAACGTGTGTTTTATGAAGACTTCAGGCGAACGGGCATCGCGTCTTCCGCGGTTGCTCCCCGATCCACGCCCACCTGGTTCGCACCCGGATGGAACTCAGCGGTCGGCGCTAGCGCGCAGGTCATCCCACCGACCAAGAAGCTCAATCTCTACCAACAGACCGCTGAACCCGACGGAGCTGGCTTAAAGCTTTCGCTCCGAAATCAGAAAAAGTGGTTTGCGCCGGCGATTTACACTGTAAACGATGCGGGACAGGGTCACTCGTGGGAAGGGGAAGCAATATTCCGCTTGCGCTGCAGATTTAGCGAATATTCGGAAGTACCCGGAGGGCTGTTTCCGGCATTTTGGTGCTATTCTCTGGAACCGCTTTTCGCGAGAGAACTCGAACGAATTGAAATCGATTTTTGGGAATTCGACGGCAAGAATCCGCTTTATCTGAATGGTGCATCGTCGCATGTGCATTCGGCCGCCTATCCCGGGTTGCTCGGACATCTGCGCAAAGATGCTAAGCGCTATAAGGTCTGGGGTGGCGAACTCCGAGCGGCCAGGCTTGGGACCGAGGAAGATTTCACCGTTTGGGACGGAAAATGGCATACTTGGGAATTTGCTACCGGCAGTGACTTCACAAGCCTGTCGGTCTCTTTGGAAAAAAATGGTGAGGAGCAGATGATTGAGCTGTATCGATGCCCCACACCGAAGGAATATCTTCAGAGACGGTACCTAATTATCGACTACGCACTGAGGTTGGAGGATGGAGAGCCGGATCGGGCAGTCAGCCACGACTTCGAGATCGATTTTGTCGAAGTGCTCCAGCGTGCGCAAAAACTGGAAGCGTTCGAGAAGCCTTTCTTAGCTTTGCCGACAATAGATGGGGTACGCAGTGCCGGGCAGGCTCTAACTTGCAAAGCCAACCTTCCGCCGGAACTGCGCGACGTGTGGTATTACTGGTATGTTGACGGTTACCCGCGTTCCATATCGCCGTCGGCGACATTCACCCTGGAAGATCAGGACCTTGGGAAGGACGTGCGTTGCATGGTCAAGGCAGTCGGCGCGTTTGGACAACCGGAAGCATGGAGCCGCTCTGCCAGGGTGGAATAGGCAAACAGCATCAAAGCGAGCCTCAAAAAGTGCGACAGCTTGAGTGCGGCAACGCCGCTATATTGCTGCGCGGGCGAACCAGATCATGCGGCTGGCGCAAGAATTTAGTTCCCCGCCTGAGGCTTGCTGTAACTGCGTTCTGTGCGGCAAGAAATGAAGGCGTTAGATCTTCGGACTATGGTTTTGCGGGTCAGATAAAGTGTTTCTGTTTGCCTCTGATCTGTGGAGTTTGAGCGCGCGGCAGCCTCCACGGGTTTGTCATCCGTCAAGATATCCGCGATCACTCTCGAAATGTATATTTCATTTGATCGGTGAGCGGCTTTGTCAGGTAAGAGATCACGGTTCTATCAGCGACACGGATGAACACCTCAGCTGGCATGCCCGGATAAAGCGCAAGTCCCTTCAGTTGTGCAAGGCTTTTTGAATCGGGCCTGACCATCACTGAATAGTATTTGATTCCTGTGCGTTGATCGGTGATAACGTCCGGCGATATTGCAACGACTTTCCCTTCTACCTCTGGCGTCGTCCGCTGATCAAAGGCTGAAAACCTTATGTCCGCGTGCTGAGATAGATATACCTGATCAATATTCCGCGTAGCGATCTTCGTTTCGACCGTCAGCAATTGTTGATCAGGGGCCAACAGCATCAATTGTTCCCCGGCTGAGACCACCCCTCCAATTGTGTGAATATCAAGCTGATAGATTTGGCCGGCGACGGGCGCACGGATATCAAGACGGTTGATCTGATCTAGAGCGGCTGTGCGGCGCTCCTCCATCTCAGCGATCTTCGCGTTGACATCCGTCAACTCCTTCGAATTCTCGTTTCGGCGATCTTCGTCGAGCTGCAGGATTTGCAGATTCGTCTCTGCAATCTTGCCCTCTGCCTGAGCCTTTGCTGCCAATCGCTCCCCTTTATCGCCTGCCAACTGAATCATCTGCCTTTTCAAGGCATTCAGTCTCTGCAGTGTAAGAAGCTTCTTTTGATAGAGGCTGTCGGCGGCCGACGTTTCCTGAGTCACCAGTACGGTGGCTCTATCGATTGCTTCAATCTGGAGTTCATGGCCGCTGACCTCATCACCGAGCTGCGCGCTCTGCTCCTCCAATTGCTTTTTCATCCCGAGCAATGCGGAGCGCCGAGTTGCAAAAAGCTGCATCTCGCTATCAATGAATCTCTTGCTGTCAGCAGTATCGAGCTTTGCACGAGACAAGTCGTCCATTGAGAATGAGGCCGCGCCGACAGATTCGGCTTGCAGGCGGCTTCTTCGCACATAGAGCTGCGCAAGAGATGATTCTACAATACCGAGGTTCGCTCTTGCCGACGCACTATCAAGTTGTAGAAGAATATCGCCGGCATTGACATGTTGGCCTTCCTCCACCAACAGCTTAGATACGATGCCGCCCTGAAGATGTTGTATCTTCTTTGAGCTACCATCGATGATTACGGTACCATCGCCAATCGCTGCGTTCGACAGCGATGTCGATGCTGCCCATCCGCCTATTCCAACGACAAGCAGCACCGCGAGCGCCATAACCGCGAGTGCGTTTCGACGCAAAGAAACGTCTGATGTTACGGAAGCGCGCTTCATTCGTGTGCCTCACCTACGATCTTGAGCGGAACGGGACGCTCCTCCGGCATGGAAGTCGGCACTTGCCTTATAATTCTTGCAAAAACTTGCTCTTTCGCCCCGAACGCCTGAACTTGACCATCGTTGACCATCAGGATCTGATCGACAGCCGCCAAAGCGCTGGGTCGATGAGCGACAACGATCGCAATGCCGCCGCGACGACGAACGCTTAATATTGCTTCCGTCAGCGCTGCCTCCCCCTCGGCGTCCAGGTTGGAATTCGGCTCGTCCAGAACAACGAGAAACGGATCCATGTAGAGTGCGCGCGCTAATGCAATTCGCTGCCTCTGCCCCGCTGATAACATCGATCCGTTCCGCCCGATCTCCGTATCGTAACCCCTTGGAAGCTTGAGGATCATTTCGTGGACGCCTGCCTCTTTGGCCGCGTTGATGATGTCGCCAGACTCAGGGTTCTCCTGAAATCGCGATATGTTCTGAGCCACAGTTCCAGAAAACAGCTCGATGTCTTGCGGCAAGTAACCGACATGTTTGCCAAGGTGCTCCGGATCCCATTGGTCTATCGCGGCTCCGTCCAGCCTAATAGTTCCACGTAATGCAGGCCATATTCCAGCAACCGCCCTCGCAAGAGTTGACTTTCCTGATGAACTGCGCCCGACCACGCCAAGAGCACTTCCCGCTGACAGCGAAAATGTAATTCCCGAGATGGTCGGCTGGCGTTGCTCAGGTGGTGCGCTCGCCAGTTCGTCAACCACGAGCGACTGGAATGGAGCGGGGAGTGCCGTTCTTGCGTTCCATGGTGGCGTGTCCGCTAGCGTCGCCTGGAGCCGTTGCCAAGCCTGCTGAGCTGCTTTGATATTTCGCCAGTTGCCGATGATCTGCTCGATCGGAGACAGGGCTCGTGAGGTGAGAATTGACGCGGCGATAATGATGCCGCCGGTGGCGAGACCTTCAATGACGAGTACTGCCCCTACCGCGAGAACGCCTGATTGCAGAGCAGCGCGGAATATTTTCGACATGACCGCATAGGCGTTGGCCACGTCGGCATTCTTTCGATAATTGATACGATAATTATCGTTTTGCTCGGACCACATCCTTGTTAAGTCCGCCCCCATACCCATTGCTTGGACAACCTCAGCGTTTCGTTGTGCGGCTTGGGTAAGGCTGTTTCGACGGCCGGCAAGATCAAAAACCGATTTCGCTGACGCGCGCGTGCTGAGATTCGTCACGAATGTGAGCAAAAGCAAAACCAGCCCGCCAGCAATTACGACAATTCCGACAATAGGATGAAACAAAAAGCAGATGCAGATATATAAAGGTAGCCATGGAAGATCGAGAAGTGCGGACGGTCCTGCACTCGCGAGGAACGTTCGAACTTGATCAAAGTCTTGCATGGACTGAGATCCGTCAGTCGCCATTTTTTTCGATATGGGAGCTCTGATCGCGGCCTGAAACACAACGGCGCCAACTGCCTCGTCAAAAGCGCCAGCGATGCGAACCAGCAAGCGGCCGCGAAATACCTCAAACAGCCCTTGGAAGGCGTATAGTAACAACGCTAAAATGGCCAAGGCAATCAGCGACGAAATGCTTTTGCTCGGTATCACCCGATCGTATACCTGGAGCATAAACAGGGAACTCGTCAGATACAAAATGTTGACGAGGGCGCTGGCAATCACGACGCCGAACACGGCAAACTTGCATCGACCGACCATCTCGATATATTTAATTTTACCCATTCCGCCGAACTGTGGCTTACTCATCTCAGTACCGATCTTCTGAACCCGCGCAGAACGGGACTATCTACTGTCTAATCAGGCGATAATACTCCAAGCACAGCAGGCTCATGCCGGCAACCATTTATTGTTCGCAAAGCGGCATCCTCAGCCGTTTAATTAAAAGTTAACCTTACCTCTTTGTAGAACCTTCGCCACTGGTCCACTTGGGTACGTTAATTGGTGCGAACCCCAGATCGGCCCCCGCAAACGATTTGCAACTTAATATAGAAGTGCTACTAGAAGTATTTATATACTGACTGTAACCACTCTGCGCCAGTATTAACGATAGTCATATTTTTTACGCGACCCTCGTTTAATATTTCCTTTACGATGTCTAACCACTAAGCTAAGACTTCGCCCAGATAGGTGCAGACAAACTTAAGCGCATCTATTCCGTGTATTCTAGTTGGTCGCGATGTATTCGCGCGGGGAGATCATTTATGGCATTACAGTTTCGCACGAGCGCAGAGAAGCTTGCAGTCACGGTGAGTGACGACGTTGTTTTCGACGATCCGACAGCGAAGCGCGTCTACAGCGCGGTCGTAGGCGACGACACCTTTGATTTCAAAATTGAGAACACCACCAACTGGGGGGTGAACAAGGACGCCTATATTAAGGTCGACGACAATCTTGACCACACCGTAACGGTCTCCGACTTCGTCTACGCCAACCTTGACTACACCACCGCCAACTCTGCAGATATTACCCTAGAAAATGCCAAGCGAGCCGACATTAAAACGGGAGCGGGCGACGACAAGATCACCGTGAATGTGGTGAACTCACTCAACGCCGGCTTCGCCGGCTGGGACAGCCCGACGCTCGTAAAGGATTCCACTTTCAATATCGACAGTGGTGCGGGCAACGACACGATCATTTTCAGGACGGGAACGTCCGATCCTGGCCTCAATCTGGCAATCTCGAAATACACATTGACCAACATACACGCTGGTGAAGGCAATGACACAATCGACATGGGATCTGGATCGCTTGCCGAGACTCGCGACACGATCTACGGCGAGGGTGGCAACGATATCATTCATGCCGCCGGGGGAGATGACTTCGTTGACGGCGGCGATGGCGACGATTTCATCTATGGGGAATCCGGCAATGACGTTCTCCATGGCGGCAAGGGTAAAGATTATATCGAGGGCGGTACCGGCAACGATACGATCTATGGCGGCGACGACGCCGACTTCATTCGAGGCGGTGCCGGCACTGACACCATCCATGGGGGAGCTGGAAACGACAAAATCTCCGGTGGAACCGGCTCCGACTTCCTTTTCGGCGATGATGGCGCAGATACCTTTGTCATCGGTCACGGTGACCTGATTATGGAAGATGTGAATGGTCAGCCGAAATTGCCCGCGGTTGACACCATCATGGATTTTGATGGTTCTGCGGGGGATCGCATTGATGTCGAGAAGCCAGGCAACTGGCAGATCGTCGACGCCGGCGCCGATACTCATCTTATCAATTCAGAGGCTCCTGAAGGATCGATGGTTGTACTCAAGGGCGTTCACGCCGCTGATTTCCATTCCGATTGGTTAATCTAACGATTTGACGGGGCCAATCGCAATATTGGCCCCATTCTTCAATGACGATATTTTCCGGGTTGTACGGCGCGGACTCGATAACGCGGCTGGTACTTCACACAGCGTAACTCGCTGAGTATCTCGCTAAATCACTCGTGCAATACAGTCGACATACATGCACAGCGCCTGCCGAGCAGAAGGATGCATATGAGCATCCGGAGCCGACCGGTCAGGGAAGGAACGGCCAAATTAGTGGGAGTCGTTCCAGCTTGCGTGCGAGCGTCATAGCCCTTCAAATACTCTCTTTCTCAGGCAGTTGCCGCTAAAAAGGTGCGTCGTTGCTGGGCTATGAAATTCCTCGTGCTGCGACTAGCCAGCGCCTTGTTGACAAAGTGATTACCCAATCAGCAGCTGCGTGTTGGATACAGATCGGCGGAACATTGAAGGGTTTCTGCCTGCAGAGCGAGGACGACAGTCCCGACCTTCCTACAAAAATCGCAGCTATCTCGACGAAAATGCTCTAACTGGGTATGCGCTGTCATGGCGTGGCATCTATGAGCGTTATGGAAAGTGAAACTCGGCATTTGTCGGGTGCCGCCGATGGTCGGAGAAGGCGTATGGGACGCGCTTTGGAAACGCAAGTCGGAACCCGGGCTGATCGACGACTGGCAATAATCGACAGTACTAAGTTTCGCGGCCATTCGCCGGCGGCCGCTAAGAGACATCGACCAATACATACTCGGTCAGCAAGGGCCGCAGGGCGCTGACATGACCCCGAGACAGGTCCCCATCCGGACTGAACACTCGAACTCAGGTGAAACCTCTTAGCGGCCCGCCTTAATACCAACCTAGACCTATCCGGCGGGCACGGTGCGGTAAAACTGCTTACCACGTAGGAGCGACATCATCGGTCTCTCGATCAAGAGATGAGCTCCGATCCCAGCGGCCGCGCCGACACATATCAGCACTGCCCATGTAGCGATACCGTCAAACGGCGGAACGCCCAAGCCTCGCTTCCACATGCCCGACAGGATGATGAAAGGAAACATATGAAAGAGATAGATTGAGTATGACGCGTCTCCGAGGAATGACGTCACTCGACCTCCTACATAGTTCTTCAACTTTTCGTCGAACAGGAAGCATGAGAAGACCGCAATCGCGATGGGAGCTCTTGTGATCAGCGCGCTATAATCTTCCCGCCACTCATCAAAGAGAACAAACGCAATAGTACCCGACACCGCCACAATTATTGCACACCATCGCAAATAGCCATTCCAGCGAATACTGCCGTTTCGATAAAAATAAGCAGCCCACCCGCCTGCGATAAACTCAAGCAAACGTTCGTTAGTGATAACCTTCCAAATGCCAAAATCTATACTAACAAAATTCCCCGCGATTATAAGGAGAGAAAATAAACCCGTCATCTGAACTAGAATTCTCTCCCTGGCTTGCCATATAAGCGCCGAAAAGAGAAGATAAAAGAACATCTCGTAATATAACGACCAGCCTACCTCAAGGACAGGCTTTACGTCCCCATTAAAATACTTGGGGATTAACAAGAGGGACGCAAAAATATCCAATCCAGACAAAGAATAGCTTGTACCAGGAAGGAACGTTATCGCAATGAACAAGATCGAGGCAACCCAGTAAAGCGGGTAAATTCTTCTCACCCGTAGGAATAAGAAAGAACGAGCAGTAATTTTCTTGTCCCACGCAGAATGAAAAATGATGAAACCGGAAATGATGAAAAATATATCAACGCCAAGCGCGCCAAATTTTGTCAGCCCGTGTTCCCGGGCCCAAAATTCGTTAGTTAAACCGAGCTCTGTATGGCGTTTTATTAGAAGGCCGTGCGCATGGTAATAAACAACCATTAGGGCGGCGAATCCCCTAAGCGACTGCACATTGGATAACATAGCTTTAACCCAAAACGAGACTATCACCGCACTATAAAAAGATCTCGGCACATATCAAGCCTTTGACAGTCATCGCCTATCTGGAATCCTTGGCCATTCACCATATTCCACTGCACTAAAACGGCACTTGGCTGCGAGGGGCCATGGCGCTCAATTCAGTCTCGACACGGCGCGAAACGAAGTTGGAATTGCTTGATGAACCCCGCAAGTGCGCTTGCCATTCCGCCATCGTCGCAGACGGTTAGTCGCTTCTCTATTCGGCCGGCGGTGAAGCCTAGGCTTGCCGCACTACGATCGCAGCCAGGAAGCGGCCGTTCAAGACGGGAGCTCATATCAGAAAAATGCAAATGCCGTGAGCCCGGGCCAAAATATTTGAGTCAATCAACTAGAAACTTAGTTCGTCTAATGTCGTTGGGAAACAGGCCCTCTCATAAATTGCTTCGAACTTCAGATCGCGGATTAGATAGTTTTTCAAGGAATTGCCGGAATTATGATACATATTCGCGATGCCATAAGGAATTTATTCGTACAACCTGAGGCGGGCTCAACATCTAAGAAAAGGCATTTCAGGAGCAAATTAAGCTTCAACCCGGGGGATTTCTCCGTTGTTTATGCAATTGGTGACGTGCACGGCTGTTACACGGAGCTGCTAAGAGCAAAAGACATTATATACGGCGATGCCGAAAATTATAGTGGTTCGGCTTTGCTGGTTTTATTGGGAGACTACATCGACAGAGGCACTCAATCTAAGGAGGTGATCGAGCATATAACCAAGCCCGCCAATGGAAAAATCACGCAGGTTGCGCTCTGTGGCAATCACGAAGACGAGTTTCTACGTTTAATTGACGATCCGGATTATTTTTTCAGTTGGCGGCAATTTGCCGGAATGAAGACCCTAAATTCATACGGCATCGATCCGGCCTACCTGTTGCGACATGGGGGCACTCTGGCGCTAGCGCGCGCCATTAATGAGGCCATTCCAACCCACCACAAAAACCTGCTGGTAAATATGCCGTCAATGGTGACTGTCGGCAATTTAGTTTTCGTTCACGCCGGAATTCGCCCCGGGGTTCCCCTTTCCGAACAACAGGACCAAGATTTATTATGGATTCGTGAGCCATTTCTTACACAGGGGCCCGAACTGCCAGTAGTTGTCGTACACGGGCATACCCCGGTCGGACGACCCTTCTTCGGGAATGGGCGGATTGCTATAGATACTGGAGCATTTGCAACGGGCAGGCTAACCATCCTTCGGATCGCGGATGGCCGGGCGACGATACTAAGCTAGTTCTATCGGCGAAGCGCGCCGAAAGCCTTAACGCCGAACGCGAGCAGTAGGGCCTTTCTATCGGGCGGCAATTTAGCGCCGGCTTCCTTTACAAAGGGGAGCAGGGCAGGGCTGATCACAGCCAAAGAGGGTCCGACTTCATGAGGGTCACCGAGCGCCAGGAGGAGATTGACGTCGCCCTGGAGCGACTTACGCGCCGCCTCAAGCGTAGCTGCGTGAAGACGATTCCAGAAATACACGCGCGCCAATAGAGCGACCTCGTCAGCCGGCGCAAGCCGGGCGGACATATCGACAAATCGCGCAATCGCCTTCGGTTCTTGCACGATCACGGACCGGACCATTGCCAGCCTCAGCCAGAGGTTGCTCTCGGTCGGCATGCAAGAGACTGCATGGCGCATGAAACGTTCAGCGCCATCAGATGCTCTGAGCCACGCGTCATAGCCGGTGATTTCATCGGCCGTATCCAGCCGATTGAGCACGAGCGTCGTACCCGCCATGACGATATCCGAGCGGCAATAGTCGCCGGAGACAATCATGTCGGTCATGGCTGTGGTCTTGGTGAGTGTCTCAGGGCTGACCTGTCCGGATTGCTCAAGTCTCTCTGCAACGAGAAAGACGTCGGCAAAGCGCGCCGATTGCCGAATATCGGACACTGCAAAGATCAGCAGTGCAATCGCAGTTACAAAAAATAAGAGAGACAGGGGGGAGGGAAGGGGAAACCCAATCTTGACTGCGGCGCCTTGTTGCGTTCGACCGTTTGCGTTTCCGCGCTGAGACATGATCTACCGGTCCAAACCGATGTGAAAACGATCTGCTCCATCACCGGAATTTACCGGCGTACGAGACAGGAGTTCTTCCTAGAAGGGGGACGACATGAAGAAGGAGGCCGAACGGCCCCCTGAAGTGCAGCAATACCTGCTATTAATGCGGATTAAATACTACCGCTGACAGAACTGTTACGGATAATCGTAAAGTTGCCGCCGCCTGAAGCCCCAGTCTGCAGAGAACCCGCGCCCTGAGCAGCGCCACCGCCATCGGCGCCATCCGCAGGGCCGCCCAAACCTGAAGCACCAGGACCGCTGATGTCACCACCAGCCGCCGGACCTGCGCCCGGACCTGCACCACCGAGCGCAGCAACAGCAGTTTGACCGGTCAGTGATGCCTCAAATGCCGTGCGCAGACCCGCGAGCGCCGGATTACCAAGGATTGCTGCTGCGATAGCAGCCGAGATTTCATCGGCAAGGTCGGAATGCTGGGGACGGCAAACGTTAACGGCACGTCCGAGACCTGCGCCGATCGCTGCTCTTTGAGCATCCGTCGTCGCCGGGTTCGCCGCCAGTGTCAGCATCGTTGCCGTCACACCCGTTTCGGTTGCGGTAAGATCGCGAACCGAACCAATGAGTAAGCTGTCAGACGGATTGCCCGTAAGGATGCTTGCAGGCGTTGCCCTGAAGGCATCCATTTGCGAACCGTTTGCCGCACCGGGCCCCGAAAAGCAGTTGCCCGCAAATGATGACGTCGCAAAGCCAAGAACGCTGAGCGCGACGATAGCTGTGCCCGTTAAAGTATTCTTCCCTGCGTTTATCATTCCCAGCCTCCAATGGACACGGAGCTTATAGCATAAACTCCGTTGAGCACCAGTCCGTTCGATATCAGGTGCTCGAAGTATTACTTAATATATTTAATTCCCCAGCTCTTGGACCGCCTCGCGCGTATCAAGCGCATCGTTGGAAACGCCCCTGACAGTAGAGGTGACAGAATTCAGAATATCCAGGAACTTCACAAGCTCGACAGAGTGTGCATTGGAAACATACATGACATCTTTGTCCGCCATCCGGAATTCCTGAACCGCAAACAGTGTCGCTGGATCGCGCAGGTTCGCACGGAATATGACCGGTACCTGATCATCCTTGAAGCGGCCTGTATCGATATTCAGCCGTTGAAGGATACCGCGATTGACCTTTCGATAAACGACAACTTCGCGAGGGTCTGCACGCGAATCGAGGAGACCTCCAGCCTTCGCCATCGCCTCGCCAAGGGTCAGGTTCGAATCCTCGAAGTCGATCCGGTTATTGATCCCGGATGCGCCAAGCGCGATGAACGTTCGGCGCTCGTGCTCGACAGAGACAGTGTCGCCGGGCGCGAGGAAGATATTCTCCGACGGGTTCTTCAGCAGCGTTTCGTATGCGATTGATGCGGTTTTACCGCGACGCTGAAGCGTAACGTTTGTTTCAATATTGGGCGTCGTCAGGCCGCCCGCCTCGGAGATCGCGTCGAGGATACGATCGCCGGCCGGAGAAAGAACGATCTTTTGCGGGCTATTAACGTCACCGACAACCGCTACTTCCGAAGAGCGGCTGGTTGTAGTCGTGAGAACGACCTGCGGTTCGATCGCGCGGCTTGCCAGTTTGTCTTCGATATCCTGCTCGACCTCTTCCTTCATACGTCCTGCGGCCGGGACGCGGCCTGCATAGGGAATGCTGATCGTGCCGGCCTTATCGATCGTCTGTTGCGGGAGGGTGATGTAGTTACCCGGACGGCTGCCAGCGTCAGACGGAATAAAGAGACCACCAGCCTGCGCTTCGAAAATCGAAACCTGTACGACGTCGCCGAAGCCGAGCGGTATGTCAGGAGCACCCCCGCGGCCACCACCAAACCCAGTCTGCAGAGAACTCGACGGGACCTTATCGAAAAAGGGCAGAATCCCTTTGTTGAGATCGATCAGAACGTAGTCAATCCCAACCTTACGCTCAGGAGTGGTAACCTTAATTGCTGCGGCGCGATCGATCTCGGTATGATCAGGACCAGACCTCGGGAGAGACGTGCAGCTGGAAAGCACGATCAGCATCGACGCGACGATGCCGCTACGGCGAGTTACAGGAATGCGCATCTTGACCCTACTTAGTAATAGCTCGAAACTGTCTAGCCCGTCGACAACTTAAAAGACAAGTAATTATCCGACCCCGTCAGGTACTCCATACCTAACAGAAGGTTATTGTGGCAAGAGGGCAACATGGATTGTCCCATTTATGGTAAATTAGCAGCGTTTGATACATTAAGATTCTGCCGCAATTCAAATGCAACCAAGACGAATATTATGGATTTCTGTAATGGCGATTTTGACTATCGGGAGCCTTGAAATCGTCATATTTCAACAGGTTCGACTGGGTGGCCGATTCGCAACTCCCCTGACGGGGCCTTCCTGTTTTCACTGAGTCTTTCTTCGCGACCGCAGCAAATTGATATGACGCCAGCAAGAACCGCCATAAAAAATATGGCAAACCCTGGAATTTGAATTGAAAAATCGACTGTCGCATGGGCCGCCGTCAAAATCGTGGCAGAACAACCCAAGATAGCGTAATGCCTTAGCCTATGGCGTTCTCGATACCCGATCCAGAAAGCCCTCAGGAGAACGAAAAAAATCAGCAAGACAACAATCGGAAAAATCACTCCTAGCGTCAGGAAGCCCTCAAGATACGAATTATGGGCCCTGTCGACAATGCCGCCGATTCCGCAATCTGGCGTCCGGTAGGCAGGGTAAACGGTTCGGAACGTACCAAAGCCGGTTCCCTCAAGCCAGTTGTGTGAAATGGCATGAACCGTATCCGACCATATGCAGAAGCGACCGTCATCTGTGCCCTTCTGGTCGGCGCGCTGGATCGCTCTACCGCCGAAAACGGCGACAAAAAGGAGCGAAAGTGCCCCGACGACGAGTAGCCATTTGCGGAAAGCAGAGCCGGCCTGCAACGCCTGTCCGGAGCGTCTGCCTCTCCATTGGCTAGCAAGGAACGGAAGATAAACGACCGAGCCCAAGCCTGTCACAACAAGACCGGCGCGGGATTGGGTTAGCATCAAGGCGGTTAGGCAGGAAAGCCCAAAGCCAACGAATAGCCAAAAGCCTAAGCCTTCATTGAAACTGCCTGATGGCGCGGATGAAAAACCGAAATAGGCGCGGCCGTTTTCGGAAGCAAATGTCGCAGTTAATAGAAAGCCCAGACCGAGGAAGGTTGCCGCTGTGTTGCGATTGACGAAAACGGCGGTGAGGCTATCGAGATAGTACCGCTTGTTCTCGGTCAGCAGCATCTTCGGAGATAATAGAAATTGAGCAAGCCCAAACAGCGCGATTAAACCTGCGCCAACGGCAAGGACCATCAGAATTCGGCGCGCCCGCTTGTCGTTATCGGCAATGATCAGGCCCGTCAAGAATGTCATTGCGGGCAACGCAATATACAGTAGAGAAGCGAGCGTGTCGGCCGGCGCAACCGAAATCGTATCCCTCGATTCGCCTAAAAGGACACGCGCATCTTTCCAAATGGGATTGATAAGCGACGGCCAGGGCATGTGAATTGTCTGGACGACGACCCAGGCTAATGTGACGAGGAACAGCAGCAAAGTCCAAACAAAGATCCAGCGAGCACGCTTTGGCTCACCAAAAAGCATGAGTGCGGCAAGACCGAGCGCAAACATGCCGATCGCGACCGCCGCAAAAGGAGTTGCATCGACCAAGCCGAACGGGATGACGGCAGTGAGCACCACCGTGCAGTAGAAGCCGGCAAGTATGGTCTTCAATCTATCCGTCACAGCCACGGCCAAAATTTGAATGGTTGGCCGACCCCTCGGCGCCTCTGGGCCTGTGTCTGCAAGAATTCTGCGACTTTGGCAACCCCGCGCGAATCCGGTGCGACACTAGTACCAGAATTGGCCGCCCAGTCGGTCGCTTCGGAAAAAGATGGTTCGCTAAAATTGTCCAGAACGATTTAAACGGATCGAGAGCCCTGCCTCCGTATGTTCCCGTCGTTGGCTGAAGCTGGATAGAGCTTCGACCAATGGAAGCCGGACTTCAACCGGCATGGACATTTGACCGCAATGCGGTCGTCGAAACGGGGTAAGAAAATGTTTAAGCACGCGCTGGTTACTGCGGTGACGCTTGCATCTCTGTTTGCGGTTCAGACCGCGCAGGCCGCCGGTCCTGCCGGTATTGCCCGCGGATTGAAGGCCGCGCCGGCATTCAGCTATATTTCCGAAAAGCGCCGGACTACGGCACCTTTCGCCCATGTGATGTTCTGCGCGCAAAACCCCGGTGAATGCGAGGCACGCGGTGGAGCTTCGGAAATTTCGCTGAATGAATTCGCGAACAAGCAGCTTCGATCGGTCAATTCCTCGGTCAACCGTTCGATTCGCCCGGTCAACGACAGCCAGGATCAGGGCGATGTCTGGCAGGTGAACGTGAAATCGGGTGACTGCGAGGATTTCGCGCTGACGAAGCGTGATCATCTCATTGCCATGGGCTGGTCGCCGAAGGCACTGCGGATTGCGGTGACCAAGACGCCTTACGGCGAAGGTCACGCGGTTCTGGTCGTCAAGACCGATCACGGCGATCTTGTGCTCGACAACCGCACGAATGCGATCAAGGGCTGGAAGGATACGGATCTTCGCTGGCTGATGATCCAGTCAGGCGATAACCCCCGCATATGGTACGAACTATAAGAAGTCACGTGCTTGAATTGATTTGCCAGTTTCCCATGGCGTAGTCGTTGGCGATGGTACCTATTCAATTGTTGTGCGCTGATGTGGAGAGTATCGAGTGGCGTTCGCTGTGCGAACCCTCTCAGCATGTTGCACTGATAAGGCAGCCATGGTCTCTACCATGATGGCTAACCTTTTGTGGATTTTTACCTTCTATCGTTGCATCGACGATTTACGCGAAATCTATGGCCTGATACCGCTCACTCCGTCTTAGGTTTCACGGCTCGGATCTAAGGCAGGCTACTGACAAGCTAAGCGAGTGGGATCGACATAGGTGAGAAAAGCGCCGCGAGTCGCCTCACGAAATATCTGCGCGGCCACGCCGTGAGGAGGAGTGACGATGCCAGTGTATTGGCTGCACACAATTACTACTTGTCTCGATCGATAATCACTTTTTTGGGCGCAGCGTGGGCGAAGTGAGTTTTCTTAGGAGGAGCTGAATGCGCAAGTCCAAATTTGCCTTCCACCTAGCACTGTTGATGTCATCGCCGATCGTAGCGACGGCCGAACCGTTGGAGAGCTTTCAGCTTAAAGACCATGTGGAGGTGAGCGGCCAGTCAATAGGATCGAGTCGACTTTATAAGGTTACGCCGACACTGGCAAAGACTGTCAGGTTCACAATAAACGGCGATAGTGCTTGTCGCTACGGACTGCAGAAGGGTGCTGTGCGAGACTTCCAGCCGCCAGAGGGTGATTTTCCGTTTGTTTTCTCCGACAAGGCAGCAGTCGGTGATGTCTACATCCTCTCATTCTCGCAGACGCGCCCCGCCTGGCTAGAAGGCAAGCCGTGTCTCTACTCATTCTCGGTTGCTTTGGACCCGGCGCCATCCGGCTGACAGACCGATCGCAAGTTGCCATCACCGAACCTATGACATGCTAATCAGCAGCCGGAATTACAGAAAGCGCCGCTCCAGTCGACGCTCTATATGAGCAATCGTCAGATCGTGGTGACCGCGACGCAGGATGCCGAAGGCAACATCATAGACGCCGCCCCACATCAACAGGCTCGTTAGCGTCGCGATGATCATCCACTGTATCCGCATACCGAGGATCATTAGCTTGCCATCGGGCAAATGACACCTTAAAATTTCGCAATCTCACGGATGAAGCGGGTCAGGCCATTGACAATATAGAGGTGGCACATCTCGGCGCTGTCTTAAAATGCTGTGCCAAACGTGCGGTGAAAGAAATGAGTTCCAATCGGGAAGAATGCGACCGATAAGCATGTTCCGATTGCCCTGATGAGCCCCGCATATCCGGTAGACGGCCGGTCAAAACACGTAAAGGCTGCGGCGCGTTTAAACATTACACGCTTAAGTCGATGATGAAGAGTGTCGACAAACCTCGCCATGATTTCCGGCTAGGGCCTTGGCAAAGAGTCCGCGCACTGCAAATACCAACAGCGTCTGTATGTTCCCTCTGCTTAAATACCCGATCGTAACTTTTGCGACCATTGAACGAGAATTTTTGTAAAGACCGAGGCATCGAAGTCAGCGTCAAACGTCGGAGGGCGGGACCTTGCTTTCGCCCGATGACGATTAGCATCCGTTGATCCAGCAGTATTACACCAACGGCGGCGGCGGTGCTGGCCATCCCACGAAGGCGCGCAAGATCCTGCCAGCGGCGGGCCACATGCTGTTCCCAAGCGGTACGTCGCCGGGCATCGACGTCGCTGTTTCGCCCGCATACTCGTACTCCAAGGCACGGTTGGGCGATCTTGGATCTAACGAGCAATGGCTCCACCTTGTGTTCGGCAAGGCCGGCACGTCCCAGCGCGAGTATGTGGACTACGCGCTCGTTGGTGGTCAGCCGCAAGGCCCTGACAGCACAATGCCGCTGTTCGAGGATTTCAAGAACACGCTTGCCCAGTTCATGTCGAAAACCCGACAGCTGTAATCGAATCCTTGAACTATGTCATCACTGGTACGCCGACGCAACGCTCTGCGTCGCCGAGCAATTCGGGAGGAACCCAGCTCTACGGCTACAACAGCGATACGAGCAACAACGGCCTCTCAAGCGCCAAAGCGTTGCCTGCAAAGATTTGGAATGAAGTGCTGACCGCAGATCAGATCGCGGTGGTGAATGCGGCTTATGCTTCCACCTTCGCTATCACGTTTGGCTGATCACCAGGCCTGGCGTTCGACCTTGTCGAAGAGCTCTTCTTCCGTAGGCTCGCGCTCGGCAAAGGTGCCGTCAGGCAACTGGCGGCGCATCTGCTCGCCGTGCCAGTGCCACTCGCTCAATGTCTCTGGAGTTTGTGTGAGCAAAGCAACCGCCCGCCGCCAGAACGAAGGCCGGTAACGCCGATTATCTGTGATTGCCATTTTGAACCTGAAACCTCAACCCTGAGCTTTGGGTATCAGGTTGCAGAATGCTCGTAAATCGTGCGGCGCAGCAAACGCCCAGAAAAAGTTCAGAAATCGTTAAAGGCCCCACCGCCCCATCATCTTCGGCGATGGAGTTGCCTGCCTTGTCGATTTTCACGAACTAAAGGCGGTCGTTAAAAGCTTCTGTTCTTGCTCCACGCGTTCAGGCGAGTAGCAAGCCTTCATCCATCCGTAGCTCATTGCTGTTCCGTGAAACTTTCCTAGGCCCTGTTGACAAAGTATGGCAGCCATATTTTGGCTGCGGCCAAAGCGAGGAATGCCGAGAATGATCTTTGGGTGTTATCGTATCTGGTGGCGACGCGGCGGAACTGCTTGAGCCTGTTGAACATTCTCTCAATGCGGTTGCGCTCCCTGTATGCATTGAAGTCACAGGGCGGAGGGCTTTTACGGTTTGCTTTCGGCGGAATTGCAGGCCTGATCCCGTGGATCAGCAGTTCCTCGCGCAGGAAATCGCCATCATAACCTTTGTCAGCGAGAAACAATTTCGGTTTGCCGACCGGCATTGTCAGCAGGTCTGGAACGGCACTGTAATCCGACGCTTCGCCACCCGCCAGGATGAAGCCGAGAGGGCGTCCCTGACCGTCTGCGCGGGCGTGGATTTTCGTCGTAAAGCCACCGCGTGATCGACCAAAAGCCTCCTTATGAGTCCCCCTTTTGCGCCCACCGCCTGCGAATGGCCGCGAACCGTGGTGCTGTCGATCATGTGCTGCCAGTCATCCGTCAGCCCCAGCTCAACAAGCGTCTCAAGGAGAGCGTCCCAAACGCCTTGTTCGGCCCAGCGGCGGAAGCGCACATAGACGGAGTTCCACTTGCCGTACCGCTCACGCATGTCGCGCCATGGACAGCCGACCCGCAGGACATGGAGCATGCCGTTAAGGAATTGCCGATTGTCGTAGGCTGGCCGCGACTTGCGTCCCCGTTCCGGCGGAAGAAGACCCTCGATCACGTACCATTCTTCATCGGTCAAATCGCCACGGGCCATTACCGCTCCTCGCAAAGAGCAGCTTTGAATCAGAGTTCAGCTCATTTGGGAATCGTTAGCGTTCAGCTTCGGTAGGCGGACGTACATTTTTGCGATGGCGGAAGTTGCAAGCGCGATTCTGCGAAATTCAGTCGCGCTTGAACCAGCGACAGCGGGCCGTTCGGACCACTGCGGACTAACTCAGGATCATGATCGTCTTGCCCATATCTTCCCAAAAACACACAGGGCAAATCTCGTAGCCGCCTCGCTCTGAAAGGGTCGCGCAATGGCAGCACGGGCACCGGTATGCTTGCCCTTGAACGGGAGGCTCAATGATGTTGCGAAACTGCATTGCGAGAAGTTCACCTCAGTCACAGACTTTGTCAACAGGACCTAGGAATTTGTCGACGGACCACTGGAGCAGGGCGCCTCGCCAGAGCATGCCTGATCCTTTGCTGCAGCCGAACTTGATGCATCGGAACTGGATGGCATCGGAGGGAGTACAGGCGAATCCAAAGTTCCGAAGCTTGCCGGCCAAAACAGCTGGATCGTCGGCTGACTCTCCTGCCACTTTCTCTACCCATCGTTCGAATTCATTGAGACGAAGGGGCGGTTGATCGTTAGCCAATGGCCTGCGGCGTACGCGGGGTTACACCACAGATCAAGGACCAGTAGTAAGTAGAATCGCTTGCGCAAGGGGAACTCCAGTGGAGTGCTCCCCGTTTCACCGGACAGGTCGGCTAGATTGATTTAGCCCTGATGAACTGCCGAGGGGAAGCCATCTTGAGCGCGGAATGTGGATGGATTTCGTTATAGTCCTCGATCCATCCATCGATGAACCGGAGCGCGGTTTCGGCGTCCGGTAATGCCGAGACTGTGGGCTGGCCACCGGCGTGAAGCAGGGTGTCAGATTGAGCGCCTGGGCAAATAGCCGAGTCTCCCGTGCTGTATAAGCCGAACCGTTGTCCGAGAGATGCTCGATAGCGTGCGGGGTTCGGGTTGCTGCGAACCGCTTTTCGAATGCCTCCAGCATCATGTCGCGCACGTCTGAGCCGGAAATGCCTGCATTGGCTACCGCCGTCCAGGCGATGATTTCCCGGTCGAAGGCGTCGATGATGAAGGCGAGACGAATGACCTCGCCATTCCAGCAGGCGAACTCCAGACCGTCCGAGCACCAGCGCAGATTGGAGCGCATGACCATGACCTAGCCATCGTGGAGGCGGCCCTTGCGAACGGCCGTGTGCTTCTCCAGCAGCATGGCGTGGTTGCCCATGATGCGGTGGACCCGTTTGGCGTTAACGACAGGCTTATCGGCGGCTCGCCTTTCGCGATTGACGAGCGCGGCGATCCGCCGATAGCCATAGGTTGGCCTTTGATCCACCAGCCTGCGGATGGCGGGCAGAAGCTCTACATCCCCGACCTTGTGGTATGGTCCACGCGGCTTTGATTTGCCCTTCAGCCGCTCGATGAGGTTGGAACGGGAGACACCCAGCGTGTCTGCGACAGTCTTCATCGCGAACCGTCCTTCGGCAACAAGATCGGCCGCGATATCCGTTTTTTTGAGTCCGCTTTGGAAAGGGCTTCGAAGAGGATTTCGACCTCCATCGTCTCGGCCGAGCATGCGCTCCAACTCGCGGACGCGATCCTCCAGCTTCTTTACTTCCGAATTGCCGACAACCGGCTCGTCAGAATCCACAGCTGCAGCACCTCCCTCACTCAAGAGCCTGCGCCACCGGTAAAGCAGATTGGGCGCGACGCCATGGCGGCGAGCCGTAGACGATACCGTCTCGCCTGGTTCGAAACTCTGCTCAATGATTGTCAGCTTTTGCTCGGTTGTCCACCGCCTCCGGCGAACATCACCCGTGAGCAATTCAACGTGTCGATACTCGTTAGACATAAGCCTGTCCTCAAGCCTGTGCTTGAGCCTTTCTGCTTATGCCGAGTGTCTGGTCGAAATGGGGGCAGTTCATCCAGATTTCCGCCGGAACTCATCTTACCATTGTCAATCTGTCACGTCGGTCGCGCGCATCAGCCTGCGATGGCCCACCGCCCTATCATCAGATGAGTTACTTGGAATGAGCTTTGGGTGCCTCATCTGACTTCTGGAGCGGACCTTTTCCGACAAGGACATGGTTCACTTCAGCACCTATCTCCAAATGGGGACATATATCCCGGTTAAACGATTGCCTCTCTTTGTCCCGAACCCCTTCCTCAACCAACTTTTTCGCTTCTGCGGTCGTCAGCCGCGCCTCTTTGTAGAGTCGGTCTAAACCTGCCTGGCTAAGTTGGTACCCGCAGGGCTTGGCATAAGCGATCAACGCGCTAAACAGCTCGACAGCATCCAATTGTTCTTTGTCCAACTGAGCCTGCGCAGCGTGTCCAATAGAGGTTGCAATCAAAACCCCGGTAAACCGTAACTTCCAATGACTCAATATCGCCCCCAATGTGCTCTCGCGGCAATGTACAATCTCTCAAGCGCGTTGCAATGAAAAGGCTAGCCGACCACACCACCGCCACATCATCATCGGGCGTCCGCCACTTGTTGCAGCCGGTGAAAAAGCCTCAGTGTGTTCCATCCTGCGAGAAGAACGAAGACTAGACCCGCAGCCGAATGCAGCGCTGGGTAAGTCATCATGTACTGCGCATCATCACATTGCTGGCCCGGTGCCTCCGAACAGCCTCGATCGGAATAATCGCTCCATGCAACGAGAGCCAACAGTCCGAAACCAAGGAACAACATCAAACCAATAACGCTCGCAAACGCGGCTACTACTAATACAACCGTTTGCTTGAAGTTACTCGGAGATTTGTCATTGTTCATCGACGGCCCCCTGGTTTCGCGCAACTACGGGTACAGCGATTCATCACATCCGCAAACCCCATCTCCCACTCATCATTTGAAGGCTGCTGAATTTGCGGAGTTTTCACCGTACACCCTCTCGGCCATGCCGTTTAGGAAATCAATGGGGTGGCGGACGGGCGAAGATGGTCAAGAATTTTGAGCGGCTTGCAATCTTAGCAACCGCATGCGTTCTTTCAGCTGTGACGTTCTCGCTTAGCGGCTGCTATGCCTATCCCGCAGTGTGGTCTAAATGCCCTCACTCTCAACATCTTGTGGTAGACGGGGAGTTCCGATGCGGGGAGCCTGAGCATCCCCCCACTCCAGCACAAGTGGAGATGCTTAAACAACGGCCACTCGTGGGCCCTTGAAAGAGGTTTGGAGCATCAGGGACAGGGACGGCTTCCCTACCTCCACTAAGCGTCCGGCGAAACCGCAATGCCGTTTTGGTCGTCTGAAAAGAGGGCCCTATCGATCATCAAGAACGTCCCAGCATATAGCGACTTCAAGCCGGAGCCTATTCCCTTGACTGTATTCATCGACCGGTGGCTGCCGGGCTTGCAAGCGGATGGCCTCTACTGCGGTCTTAACTGGTCAGGTGAGAGAGCAACGGGATACGATCTAGCTCCCATGAATTTGATGGCTCGATTGGCGGCTGCCGATCATCCGAAAAAAATCGTATCTTGAAGACTCGACGCGTTCACTTGGAGGCGGTGATGATCGCGTTTGGCATCTAGACTGGTGGACCTGAACGGAACGGGTGATCATATACGATCTGCTGCAACAATCGCCCACCGCTCCATCATCAAACGACGGCTTCAATTCGCGGTCGATGGCGGTTGCGGCTTCTGAGCCTCTTCGCTGCAACTCGACAGCTGAAGCCTTTTGCAGCTTACCAACGGGTCTTCATCGCGCGGTCCCATCGCGTTGCTGAACGTTGCTAAGAACGCTAGGTACGAGAAAATGATGATGCCGAGAATAGCGCCAAGCAAAATGAACCAACGGACGACCTTTGGATTGCTGTACCAAGGCGGCGGCGCGCGAAAGAGTTCATCGGTTCTCGCCTTGTCTTGAGTATTTGTCGCTTCTTCGACCATTCCCACTCTCAGCGCTAGAAAATTAGTGCAAGGTATACTGGGTCTAATCGGTTGTCATCAGCGGCAGCAACCCACCGCCCGTCATCATTTGCGTCGTAAACCGGTGACCGGCTATGAACTGCATAAGATGATCGGCCGATCGATTCTGCGAGGCGCTTGTGAACCGTTCTATCAAGTCACGGAAATTGCTGGTCCCTCTGCCCTTAGCTATTTTTATTTGTTCCTGGTTTCTACTCTGCGTTTCGTCGTTCATGATGGCCGGATTTTTCAATTTCGTTCCGTCTGCCGAGTGGTTGGCAGAGACAAATCTTCTCCGGACTATCGCCGGCGCCCTGTCTGCGGCGCTTTTTGTTTGGGTTTTTTGGAAAGGCGGCAGACGGCTTGGGGTGAGCAAACTGAAGCAAGTCGTCTTCACGGATCTCGAGACTGAGGTTCGATCCGGCCTCAAGAGCATTGACCTAGTCGTCACGTCGCTTGCGAACGAAACTCGGGCCTCCATCGCCGCGCTGTCGACGAACCTTGCCGAGCGCAACAAGCCGCAATGGCAGGCGCTGGGCGTGGCGCTAACGTTCGCGGCAATGCTGGACGGTCTGGCATACCTGCCGGTCCCCGAGGCGACCAGCGACCTCAGTTATCAGGTTGCAAATTGCGCATAAACCTTGCGGCGCAGCAAATGCCAGAAAAAGTTCAGAAATCGTTAAGACCCAACCGCCCCATCATAACGCGGGCGTTATGGACACTTCATAGCAAATGAAGATCGACACTATATTCCACAACACCGCCCACAGATGCAGTGCCTTCCGGCGCTGTGGCCATTTGCGCCCGGCGAGCAGGAGCCGCAAGGCTACGATGGTTTTGCTCTCGCCCCGAGAGCAAAAGGGGAGTGCGGTCATCCGCGCGCTTTTTTGACAGCGCTCCCCACCGTCTTCAGGTCCCCCCGGGGGGGCACCGGCCCCGCGCACCAGCGACTGTTGGGTGTGGCGTCGACTGGTCCAAAGCGGAGCCGGGGCGGGAATATGATACGGACGAGTTCACCCAGGCCAGTCGCCCACCGGCCTTAACCCTTCCGCCACACGCACAGGAAATTAAATAGATGAGAAGCGATCTGCTGCCGGACGCGAGACGGGCCAGGTGCGAGCAGGTTCCGCCAACTCTAAGCGCTTCACCTATTGTGGGAGGAAGGGCAGGGCCCGTCGATTTTTCAATGTACGTATCCCGGATACTATAATAGTCTTAGGCTAGGAACAGGACGCCTGCCTCGCGAGCGGCCTCGACGAATGTCTGGCGAGCCCTTGCCGCGGGTTGATATCCTTCAAGGGCACCCACGCATCCAAGCTTCGCGAGCTTGAAATACCGGCCACTCTCGACAGGCCACCTCTCAGACATATACTCAAGCGCTTCCGCCGGTCCGTCAATCGCCTCAAGCGTGCCGCCACCAAAATTAATATAAACGGGCCGAAGCCAAATCACGAGTGCGGCTTTTCTATTCCGCAGCATGCTGCTCCTCCCACTTCCGTGGAAAACAATATCAACGGCACGAAATATAGAGCTACATAAAGTGAGCTTGGAATCCATTCTCGTTGCTGAGAAATTCGGTGAAATTGAGCAAGCATGATCGGCGGCACAAGGAGTTGGGCCGGACCGGTGCTTGGCGCACTGCTGCTTGCCTCCGTACAGCAGATCGCCACCGTCAATCTCGGGCTTCGTCGCCAGCACGAAGGCGGCGATGACGGCGGCATCGATCGGGTCGGTCTTGGCCCTGCGGCCGATGGCATGGGCATAGGCGCGCACCTGCGCCGGATTGACGACCAGCACCGTCGACCCTGCCGATGACAGCCCGGCCACCGCCAACGTCTCGAAGCCGCCTGTAGCCTCAAGGGCGATCGCATCGGCACCGATGGTCTTCAGCCGGCCGATCAGTTCATCGATGCCGGCATGATCATTGCCGACAGCAAAGGCCTCGCCCTGCGGCAGGACTGCCACGTCGAGCCGGTTCTTCGAAACATCGATGCCAACGATCGTCTCCATCTGATCCCATCCTTGCCTAAGCGGGCTTTGCTTTCGCAAGCGGCCCTGGCGACTGTTCGGGTTCAATGGAACGGCGGATGGAGACCCGAGCTTTCCCACGGGCTTGGTGTCCCAAAGGTGCATCGGTCTTCCATCCACCACCGCCACAGGCATTACAGCGCCGATAGCGGATAAAGGAAAGTTACAAGGGCAGCACCAGCTCTTTCGCTTGATGACCTCTTGATCGAAGATCCGCAGTGCTCAGCATCTTGCTGAAAACACCTCGGGCGCTCGACCTCATCAGGGGCGCTCGCGCGCTGCTATCGACGACAAACGCCGAGTAAGCGGCAAGCCGTCAACGTGGCTGCCTGCCAACGCCCGTCGCCCCAGCATGGAGAGATTGGAACCATGCCATGATTCCCAGCTTTACTGGCGCGGACCTTTCCATTCAAGCTTGAAAGTAAGAAAAAATTCACATTACTTCGTAGCAAGTGTAGCGCGGAGAACTCTCATGCCTTCAGTTGCTCTCTCGATGAAGGGCCAGGTTACCCTTAAGCGCGACCTCCTTGCCCATCTTGGTGTGAAACCCGGAGAACGGATCGAATTCGAAAAGCTGCCTGGCGGCGAGTTACGAATCCGCGCTGTCCGGGCGACCGGCACGATCGGCAGTTTTATCGGACGGCACGCCGGCAAGTCCACAAAGGCGCTGACCATCGAGGAAATGAACGAGATAGCTGCTGAGGGCTGGAGCGACGACGCGTGAAGATCGCGGCCGATACAAATGTCCTGGCGCGGGCGGTTCTGCAGGACGATCCGCAGCAAGGCAAGGCAGCTGCAAAGCTTCTTGAGGAAGCCACACTGATCGCTGTTTCATTGCCAAGTCTTTGCGAGCTGGTCTGGATCTTGCGGCGCGGCGCGAAGCTGTCCAATGACGATATCGCTCAGACAATTCGCGATCTTCTGGTCACGGCGAAGGCGTCGATGGACAGGCCTGCCGTCGAGGCGGGTCTGGCTGTCCTTGAAGCCGGCGGCGTTTTCGCCGATGGCGTCATCGCTCATGAAGGAGCGTGGCTTGGCGGGGAGACCGTCGTGTCATTCGACCGAAAAGCGATTGATCTGCTTAAGCTTCAAGGTCGGCAAACGCTTCTGCTGAGCTAAAAAAATTCGCCGCGTGGGCGAGAAGTGCTGAAAACTGCAAGTATAAGCAGTTTGTGGCGGATGAGTTGGAATGTCCGCTAATAAGCAAAGTAGAAATGTCCGCTTGGGGGCGCCACACGGCACATCGATCAGCCCCGATCCGACCGGCTGGGCCGGGTTGAAAGGGCGGAGCGGGGCGGGCGGGGCACACCCCTCGGCTTTAGCTTTGAGACTATCCGATCGATGCGTTATTCGGCAGCGTCAAGTGACGACAGTGCCTTCATTCGCCGCGCAATCACCGCCGGATCACTCGTGAAGTCCGTCCTCGGACCGGGCTTGCGGCCACGCTTTTGATAACCGTTGCTCTGGCTGCCGTCGCGAATGCCGAACATATGATCCGTCTGGCCGGTGCGCCGAGGGCCGCTCTTGCTGCGCTGCTGTTCCCGCCCGGCCTGCAGCTCGGCGACCACCGACAGCATGTCGTCCAAGCGCTTGTTCTCCACCACTTCGGATCTGTGCACTGACCGCAAGGTGTCAAAGGTTCTGTAGGGCAGGGCAAAGCTCTCGTGCATGATCTCGAGCCGTCCGTCCGGATAATCACAGACCACAACCTTCCGGCCTGCCAATGACCTGGAAAGTTCGGTCGGGTCGAGAATGAACAACACCTTGTCGTAGCGTAGCGTCAGGGATTGCGACAACGTGCGGACTTCCTTGCGGCACATGGCGCCATCGAGGTTCTCATGGTCGGCCAGCGGTCGGTGCATGTCCTTCGGATTGCGCGGGTGCTTGCCGAAACGAGCATTGAAATCCGCAATGAACTCAGGCGCATAGGCATTGGCAGCCTCGATCGTGTCGATGCCGCGAAGCCGCATCTCCTTCACCAGCCGATCCTGTAATGTCTGATTGGCACGTTCCACCCGACCCTTGGCTTGCGGAGTGTTGGCGCAGATAATGTCGATGTTCAGCTCATAAAGCGCCCGGCCGAACTGCGTCAGACCACTCGTGCGGTCTTTCTCCGACGCATGGGTGGAGCGAAAGACGCCGTGCTTGTCGCTGTAGAAGGCCAACGGCTTGCCCCATTGCTGCAGATAGGCCTTCGTCGCATGCAAATAGTCGAACGTATTCTCCGATCCGGCAAAGCGAAGATGTAAGAGCTTGCCGGTGGCGTCATCGATATAGACGAGCAGGGCGCATTTGGGGCCCCGGTTCTCGAACCACCAGTGATGCGACCCGTCGATCTGCACCAACTCGCCAAAGCAGTCGCGACGGCCGCGTGGCTGGAAAACCCGCTTCTTGCGCTCGCGACGCGAGATCCAGATGCCGGCCTCGGTCATCCATTGCCGCAGCGTTTCCTTGGCCACCGAAATCCGGTGCAACTCGATCAGCTTCTCGCGTGCCAGCGTCGGACCGAAATCCAGATAGCGTTCACGGATCAGGTCCAGCGCGGCATTGCGGAAATCTTCGCTGTGACGCCGATTACTCGGCCGCGATCGCTTCTTCGAAACGAGACCGGCCGGACCATGCTGATCATAGGCATGCAGCAGTCTGTGGATCTGACTTCGACTGAGCCCGAGCAACTCGGCGGCCTGGACGACGCTTAGGCGCCGATCACGGATCTTCTGAATAACTTCGAGGCGATGCAATTCTTTCTGCGACATGGTGATCAAACAGGACACGACGACTCCGACCGCTCATGGTCTCGACCAGGCTAAAGGTCGTCATCCTTGCTCCCAACGTTGGCGTTGACCAGAACGTCGAGAGGCGAGACTGTCGCATCTCTAACTGGCCCAACTGTCGCATTACTAAATAGCCCCTACAGCAGTTGTGGCGGATGAGTTGGAATGTCCGCTAATAAGCAAAGTAGAAATGTCCGCTTGGGGGCGCCACACGGCACATCGATCAGCCCCGATCCGACCGGCTGGGCCGGGTTGAAAGGGCGGAGCGGGGCGGGTGGGGCACACCCCTCGGCTTTAGCTTTGAGACTATCCGATCGATGCGTTATTCGGCAGCGTCAAGTGACGACAGTGCCTTCATTCGCCGCGCAATCACCGCCGGATCACTCGTGAAGTCCCTCCGCCGGCCCGGCCCACGAGCGCGTTTGACATAGCCATTCTTGTCGCTATTGCTCTTCACCTTCGGCTTTGCCTGCTGATCCTGGCGCTCCTTGATATAGGCCAGGACATCACCGAGCCGCTTGTTCTCGGTGATCGCTGCATGCGTCACCCGCTGGTCCTTGTCGAACACCGAATAGGGCAGGGAATGGCCTTTCCAGCGCACATCCAGACGACCGTCCGCATAGGCGTAGGTCTCGACATAGCGGCCAACCAGACTGCGCGTCACCTCGGTCTCCTCCCGCATGATCCGCTGGCGCTCGAACGAAAACGTCAGCTGCGATCCGACATAGCGCTGCTCGCGCTTGCAGAGGATCTCCGTCAACCGATCCGGCGCCAGATTCAGCGGTCGGTGCAGGTCGTCTGGACGGGCAGGGATGATCGCAAAGCGCGCATTGTAGTCCTCCACGAAGCCCGGTAAGAACGCATTGCCGGCCTCCATACTGTCGATGCCAGAAAGCCGCAGTTCCTTGACCAGCCGGTCCTGCAGCGTCCGGTTCATCCGCTCGACACGGCCCTTGGCCTGGCTCGAATTGGCGCAAAGAATCTCAATGTTTAGCTCGCAAAGCGCACGCCCGAACTGGGTCATGCCCTGGCCGCCCCTGGCATCCTTCTTCGCCACCCGAAACACCGAATGCTTGTCCGAATAAAAGGCAATCGGTGCGCCGTGACACTTGAGATAAAGCGCCAGCGCCTCGAAGTAGGTGAAGGCACTTTCGGAACGCACAAAACGCAGCTGCATCAACCTCCCGGTCGCATCGTCGACGAACACCAGCAGCGAGCAAGGCGGTCCGCGATCCTCGAACCAGCGATGCTCCGACCCATCGATCTGCACCAACTCACCATAGGCTTCGCGCCGCAGCCGCGGCTGATGAAACGTCCGGCGCTGCTTGCGCGACAACCACAGTCCAGCATCGACCATCCAGCTGCGCACCGTCTCGCGCGAGACACGTAATCCGTCGCGCTCGGCAAGCTTCTCCGTCGCCAAGGTCGGCCCGAAATCAGCATAGCGCTCACGAACCAGCGTCATTGCATAATCGCGAACGCCATCGCTGATCCGGTTGTTCGACGGACGACCGATCGCCTTATGCCGGATCGACGCCGCGCCGCCAGTTCGTATCCGCTCCAGCAGTCGACGGACCTGGCGCTCGCTCAGATCAAGCACATGCGCCGCCGTCACCGTCGTCATGCGGCCCGCCATCACCTTCGACAAAATCTCGATCCGCTGCAGATCGCGCTCGCTCATCGCTATCAGTCCCATCCGCAATCTCCGCCGTCATCAAAAACGGGGAGAGAGTGACATTCCAACTTTGCAGAAACAGGACACTTCAACTTTGCGGTGCTGGTTCCAGATCGAATGCAACGCGAGTAAGAAATCTACACGCCTTGCTGTTGCAAAGCCATGAGATGCCGGCTGAACATCTCCTTCGGCGTCTGAAAGCCGAGGCACTTGCGCGGCGTGTCGTTGAGCCGATCGCACAGAGCGCGGATGTCTTGATTGGTGAGATCCAGCACGATGGTCTCAGGCGGCAGGTAACGGCGGACGCGCTTGTTTGTATTTTCCACCGTGCCTTTTTGCCAAGGCGCCTGCGGATCGCAGAACCAGGCTGCCGTTCCCATGCCGCGCTCCAGTTCGCGCCATGAGACGAACTCCAGCCCTCGATCGAATGTAAGGCTCTGACGGGCCGGTGCGGGCAGGGGTGCCAGATGATGGATCAACTGGCTCATGATCGGCTTTGATCGCCTGTCGTTGTTGCGGAACAGAAGGGTGTAACGGCTCTTGCGCTCGACGACGGTAGCCATGTTGGCAGCTCCGTGCTCCTTCCTGAAGATCATCAGATCTGCCTCCCAATGACCGAACTCGCTTCGCGAATTGATCGTTTCCGGCCTATTGCGAATGGCGCAATCCATTGGAAAGACAAGGCTCCTGGGTTTGCGTGCGTACCGTGGCCGTCGTTTGCGGCGCCGCTCCGGCAAGTGTCGAGCCAGCTGCTGATCCTGGCCTTCCTGAGAATAGACATATTGATAGATCGTCTCGTGGCTCAACCGCGCGGACGAGCCGCTGACAAGCCTTAGGCGTCCGGAAATCTGTTCTGGAGACCAGCCATCCTTCAAGCGTTCGATGACCGCCGAACAAAGCAACGGATCGCGTAACAGCTTGCGGTACCGCCGACGCCGAGCATTGGCCAACTGTTGCGCTGTGAAGTGCCAGTAGCCCTCGGCAACAGGTACCTCGCGGTCACGCCAGAAATTCCGTCGCAGCTCACGGCAGATCGTCGAACGATCTCGTCGAAGCGTGCGAGCGATCTCGGCCTGACTGATCTTCTTCTCATGCATCCGCGCAATCACGCGACGTTCGTCCAAACTCAACTGCACAAAAGAGCGGCCCATTCCATCCTCCTGAAAGCATGGCCATTATTCTCTTCGTTGCATTTGAAATTGGAATCTGCCCCGGCTACAGCAGTTGATCGCATAATATGTATTATGGAACCACCCACTTCTGAGTTCCGGAGCTATCACAGGACGAAGTTACAGGAACTAAAAAAGCACCTGCGGTCCGGTAAGATCTACCGTCGGAAGGGTCTCGCCCAATGGTCGTCGTCCGTCGATCGGCATTTACAGCAGCCGCTGGCTAAACTACCTGACGACGCTATGAACCTGATCGAGACCTTCCTGAAGGACGACCGTTATCTCGTCACCTCGCGTAATGCCATAACAGCTTTAGTCAAAATACTTGTCATGACGTACTGCGATAGATTCCTGAAACCAACGGGATCGTCATGATGCCTCTCAGGGCGTTCTGCCCGCATGGATTGTCGTTCACAAACAATTAACAAGCCAGGCGAGGTAAAAGGGTAGAAATACCCGAGCGCGTCGAGCGCGCTCAATTTGATCCGCCACAATACCTTTTCGGATAGCGGTGATATGCACAGTCGCGCGATACCAGATTGAACGCCTCCGGTTGCATTCAACTACGAATCCTCGCATCTCGTTATCGCTGCCTTCGTCCACGTCGCAACAACGGTTGATCGCAGCTTAGGGCGCTCCGACGCATGGTCGTTGAGCGCCCTTGCTTTTGTGACGCACAGCTTCAACGAAGGTTGGTTCTGCAGAAATATTCAATTTTAAATTAAATAATTCGCGCGTATGTTGCACGGAATTTAATGCCTTTGGGTTGAGGGCCATGTCCTGGGATACGTCATCGACATTTACGCCGATCGGCATTGTTCGGCACGGTACAGCAACGCGAAGGGTTGTGCGGACGCTGGGGGATGCAGCCCATCTCCTCATGAAAGATTGGCCGTCTGATGACGGCGAGGAGTATGTTGCTGCCGTGAAAGCCTGCGTCGACGCGATTACCGGAGAAATTTCCCCAGATCAATTTCGTGAAATCTTCTTGCTTGCTGCCAATGAGGCCGGAATTACCGCTCTAACGGTCGTGCATCATGAACTGGAGCGACCTCAACCTGGCCGGTCTTCCCAACAGTGCAATTGACGTCCAATTTCGAAGCTCCGATCGACCACAAGAAGTTCAGGCCGCTGGCAATCTGTCTGCCGCACTCCTTCGGTGGAGGCGGGCTCATTGGGGTTTTCGATGCCGCGACGTTGACTCCAGCCCCGACCTGGTCGAAAACGCGTGGAACAACATGAGGATCATCGATGGCCGACGAAGAACTCCTTGCACCGTCTGATAACATCACAACAAAGACTGAAGCGGAGTCCGCTCGCGGCAAGCGGTCGAGGTCTAAGAAACCAACGGCGGCAAAGGCTGACTCGACCATTCAAAAGACGGCAAAGCCCAAGGCGCGCGGATTGAGTGATGACGAGAAGCGCGGGAAAATCAATCAAGTTGAAGCTGCCATTGCCGGTGGCGAAACATTGAAGGATGCCGTGAAGGCCGTGGCGATATCCGACCAGACCTACTACACGTGGAAGAAAGCCCTTGCTGTAGCGCCTCCCGGAGCGTCCGCGAACACTGCCACGTTGGACGACGAACTCGCTGAATTTGCCCAGCTCGAGGAAGAAAATCGCAGGCTGCGGAAGTTGCTCGCCGAAAAACTTCGCGACGAAAATACCTCGCTGCGCAAGCGGCTAGGTATGAACTAGCCAAGGCTTCATGTTTGAGATGACTTCACTAACGAGGCAGTGGGCACTGCGCTCGATCAATTGATGTGAAGCTGGGGAACGATGAGAACAACACAGCGCAACTTCGTCGTCGAATACAAGAATCGGCGGCAGGCCCAAGTTCGATCTCCATCCATTTGGGGCAACCTCGATCTGCGGGCCGTTGCGCTGCAGATCGAAACTGATGGCGTCTTGCCTGATATCGACGGGGCAGACGCGGAACCTATTGCCAATGCTGTGGTTCCCGGCTTAGCGAGTACGTCCTCGATGGAGCCTTGTGTTCCGACCGGAACGATCCTGACCGAGCATAATTTAGCCCCGCAAGGACTGGACCATGAGCTTCCGGCCATCGATACGACCGCGGCGCATGACAATCCGCCAATAGCAATTAAGCCTGTTCGTTCTTCCAAGCCTGACAATCGCGCCTCTTTCCCGGAGCGCGTAGTCGGGGGACGCCTCGAAGGCTTTGTCCACGATAACGGCGAGGACGATCTTAACGCGCTCGAGGAGGAGAACCGCCGGTTGAAGAGGCTGATGATCGTCAAGTTTCGTCAGGAAAATGCCGAGCTGAGATCGATGCTGAAGCGGTTCGGTGCCGAACATGTGGAGCGTTCTCTCCGGATTTAGACGGCGGCCCGTTGGCCCAACAAGTCGTTCGCGACCTAGCTGGCAGCCGGCGGGATGGCCACCTTCATCGGGGAACTTGAGCTCCTAGACAGGCTGCGCTTCAAAGCGCTCGCGGCAAGAGCAGGCCGCGCGGCCGATAGCATTTGCGAGATGCGCCAGGGACCACTTCGCGCGTGAAACTGGGCGAGAGACTTTGAGAGGATCAGGCTATGCATTGCATATCCTGGCGGGTTCCCGTACTAGCCCGGATCATCATACGAGGGTGGACCGTACAGCCGACTTTAGTGGGGTCAGGGCTTCAGTCCCCCGGCTGCACGGCCCGCGTATGAAGCCCGGCGGCGAGGTAAAGTTCCCGCAATAAATGCGCCACGATGAATCAACGTTTCTACGTGGTTAACGTCCGCAAAGAGACGCCTGGCCTGCCTTAGGCAGTAGGTAGGAACAATTATGCGTTTCTGAAGTTGTCGGAGCGGGATCGCGCGGCGGGTGTTTGCCAACCTTCGACACCCTAACCTCAAACTGTGCGATCCCGCCCTGCCCGACCGGCTTCGAAGCGAGCATGAGCGTCAATCCTCACTTAATCCGCGCCCATTCCACGCCCTTGCACAGGAGGCCGGCAATGATGCATCCCTTCGTGACCATCTTGTCTCCATCGACCGTTACCGTCAGGCTGTAGGTTAGGTCACGCTGTGGATCAAAAGCTGTGCCGGAATAGACCCCGCTCGTGCCCCTCTTGATGGTCATGACCAGCTTGTCGCCCTGTTTTTCCTTGGGAGTCCCTGGCTTTATCCACGTGTTGATTGCGCAGAGATCGGAGCCACACGGCGCGATCCTTACGCTGGCATTCCCGTCGCCTCGCGCCCACCGACCTTCGATATCGGTGGCATTTGCCATGCCGTACAAACAAAGGTTGACAGCCATGGCCGCCGGGATCATTGGTGTCATCTTTGCTCTCCTTGGTTGCGCGACCTATGAATGCTTGATGGTATAGAGCCCAACATTGATACTGCCCTCTTCGAAACCTGCCTCGCAGTAACAGAGGTAATAGTGCCACAACCGCTTGAAGCGCTCATCGAAGCCAAGGGTTGCGATGGCGGGCCAGCGGGCATGAAACCGCTTGCGCCACTCCCGCAGCGTTCTTGCATACGATTTCCCGAAGTGGTCTACCTCTTGTAGCTTGAGCCCGGACGAGGTGATCGCAGCGACGAGCGCTGGCTCGGACGGCAGGAATCCCCCTGGGAATATATATTTCTGGATAAAGTCGATGCTGCTGCGATAGCTTCTGAAACGCTTGTCCTCAATGGAAATGATCTGCAGAACCGCACGGCCCTGCGGCGCCAGGCATCGACGAAGGGTCTCGAAGTAGCTCGGCCAATATGCTTCCCCGACTGCCTCGAACATTTCAATCGACACGATGCGATCGAACTGTCCGTCCGTGTCGCGGTAGTCCTGCAGCCGCAGATCGATTTGCTGGCCCCTGCCGCTCGCCACGGCTACCTCTTGTGCCCACCGAAGTTGCGCGGGCGAGAGCGTCAAACCGACCACCTGCGCGTTAGAATGCGTGGCGAGATCAGCGGCAAGGGCGCCCCACCCGCAGCCGATCTCGAGAACGCGTTCGCCACCTCGAAGAGCAAGTTTCTCGCGGATGCGCGAAAGCCGCATCTGCTGGGCGGCTTCCAGTGTGGGCGTCGTGTCGTCGAAAATCGCCGAGGAATAAAGCATCATGCTGTCGAGCCACTCCCGATAGAAGTCGTTGCCGAGATCGTAATGCGCTTCGATATTGCGGCGACTTCCCCTGCGCGTGTTGGCATTGAACCGATGGCCGATCCGATTGAATAGCCGCATCAGGATGTTGCCGTTGATCGCGCGCGAAAGCGCGTCGCTATTCCTCGCCGCCAGGCCGATCAACGCGGTCAGGTCCGGTGTCGTCCAGTCCTCGTCAAGGTAACCCGCCGCAAAGCCGACATCGCCGGCCGTGAGCAGATGATATAACATCCGCCATCGCCGCATGATGAGCATCGCATCCGGCCCCTGTTCAGGTCCGACTTTTTCGATGACAGTGCCATTCGGAAGCACGATCCGCAGCCGGCCAAAACTCATCTCCGAAATAAGCCGCGCTACGAGACGGCCGCCAGGGCCAAGCTTCTTTGTGTTGCCGGAAGGAGCGAGTGGAACGCCAAGGGAATCGTCAGGCTGGCTCATGGCTTGCCGTCCTCCCGCTCAAGCATGATTTGTTGGGCGTTGGGCGCAGGAACGAGCCACGCGTGATCGGCAGGCGGCGGCGGCCGGACAGGCTGCGGACGCGCGCCACCCGGATCGCCGACGTCCCCACACTGATGTCGCGAGTTAGCGCGCATGATATGTTCACGGGCCGCCGCGTCTTTGACGTCCGCTGCAATGTCAACATCTGGCCGAGGACGGCCGGCCAAGCTTTTGTCCTCATGCCAGCACCTCCAGCTCGAAGGGGCGCTCTGCCGGTCGGGTCAGGGGCTTGCGCACGATGCGCGCGCTTTCCTGCGCCACCTGCCAGGGTCGCCGCAATCCGCCGAGCTCTTCCGCCACGGCCAGCCCCGCTTGAAGGCCGTCCTCGTGGAAGCCCGCGCCGAAATGGGCTCCGCAGAACCACGTGTTGCGCTTTCCCTGCAGCGACCATAATTCCTGTTGCGCCTGCTCGGTTTCAAGGGCGAAGACGGGATGGTCGCAGACTTCGCGACGAAGGATGCTATCCGGACGTGGCTCGCGTTGCGGGTTCAAGGTGACGAATGTCGGTGGCGCGGTGCCGAGGGGCTGCAGCTTGTTCATCCAATAGGTAATCGAGGGCTTTTGCGCCTCGTCGCACCCGTCCGTTCGACGGTCGACGACATAGTTCCAGCTCGACCAGGCGGCGCGCCGTTTCGGCATCAGCCCAGTATCGCCATGAAGCACAGCCTCGTTGCGCGAATAACGGAAAGCGCCGAGGACGCGCCGCTCTTCATCGCTGGCATCGGCAAGCATGCGAAGCGCCTGATCGGCATGCGTAGCCACGACCACATCATCAAATGCCTGCTGCTGACCGGAACCATCATGAACTATAACCCGCCCCTCCTCGCGACGAATGACCGTAACCGGTGTCGAGATCCGGATCTTGTCGGAGAAGCGTTGGCTCATGCGACTGACATATTCACGGCTTCCCCCTTCCACCGTGCGCCAGGTCGGTCGGTTCCACAATCTGAGCAGGCCGTGGTTACAGCTGAATTTCACGAAACCGGCGGCGGGATAGGCCGCGACATCCATGGTCGGCGTCGACCAGATGGCGGACGCCATCGGGTAAAGGTGATCATAGCGGAATGCGCGGCCATAGCCGTTTAAGTCGAGATACTGCTCGAGCGAGATGCCGTCCATCGTCGCCAGATCGCGCGGCGCGTTGCGGTAAAAGCGTAGAAGATCGCGCATCATTGACCAGAAGCGCAGGCTAACCGCGTTGATCGGTTGCGCAAGCAGCCCCAACCCGGTCCCCCCGGAATATTCGAACGCGCCGTTGTCCATCGAGACCGCAAAAGACATGTTGGACGCGGTCGTGGGCACCTGCAGCATATGGAAGAGTGCCGTCAGGTTAGGATATGTCAGTTCGTTGTAGACAATGAAGCCGGTATCAACCACGACGGGCCCGCTCGCGCTTTCGAATTCCACCGTATTGCTGTGCCCGCCGATCCGATCGGCCGCCTCATACACAGTGACCTCGTGGCGGTGCGAAAGTAGCCATGCGGCGGAAAGCCCGGAAATCCCGCTGCCCACGACTGCGATGTTCAGGCGCCGTTCGCCCGGGATCCGCTGATAAAATGTCATCAATTCCTCTCGTCGACGCTCTCTGCTCCGGAAGGCAGGTACGAAAGCTCGCTCGGCTCGGTTCGTAATCGGCGGAAATTTTTTTCCTGTTTTTTTGAGAGATGGCGAAAACCGCTGACCCGCGCAGACCGTAGATGACGACTGCGAAGTTAAACGATAGTGGAAGGACGGACATGGAGGTTTTCCTCACCATCGCAGTCTGCCTATCGCTTGCCATGGCCGCCGCCTGGGGCGTGCAGCGCGTCACGGGCCTGAGCGGCTGGATCGACACGGTCTGGTCACTTGCGGTCGGGTCTGGCGGCATTGCTGCCGTGCTCATAGCCGACGGAGATGTTTGGCGGCGCATGACGGTGCTGGCACTGATAGGCGCCTGGGCGGCAAGGCTTGCCTGTCATATCGGCGCGCGGACCCGTGGCGGCCAAGAAGATCCGCGCTACGCCAGGTTAATCCAGGAATGGGGTGAGACCGCCGCCTGGAGGCTGTTTCTGTTTCTACAAATCCAGGCGCTCGCCGCCTTCATCCTTGTCTTGGCCGTCCATATGGCTGCAACCAATGACGCGCCCTTCGCGCGCGCGGTGGATGTCGTGGCAATCCTTATCGCCGTCGTTGCGTTGGTCGGAGAGACAATCGCCGATCGCCAGCTCGCCCAATTTCGTCGGACCCCTGCGGCCAAGACCGAGACTTGCGAAATCGGGTTGTGGCGCTACTCGCGCCATCCCAACTATTTCTTCGAATGGCTCTTCTGGTGCGCCTGGCCACTTCTATCCTTGAGCTCGTCCGTATCGACATTTGCCTCGCTGCTGGCGCCGGCGCTGATGTACTGGCTCCTGGTGCATGTTTCGGGAATCCCCCCGCTCGAAGACCACATGCTGCGAACGCGCGGAGACAAGTTCCGCATCCTTCAGAGGCGCGTCAACGCGTTCTTTCCGGGACCCCGTCGAAACGGAGAACTGCCATGAACATGTTGGCTTTTGCCATAAATACCGCTGAGCGCACGCCGTTGAGCGATGGCATGACGCTTGCCGGCATCGATTTCCTCTGCAGCCGCACCAGGCGAAAGCTCGCTGCCAGCCCGGCTTCGGATGAACAGGCTTTCGTCGACACGATGATGCATTTTCCCGTCGCGGCTCATCCCCACGAAGCCAATCGCCAGCATTATGAAGTGCCGCCGGAGTTCTTCGCCTTGGTGCTCGGGCCGCAGCGCAAATATTCCTGCTGTCTCTATCCGACGTCGACCGCGACGCTCGAGGAAGCAGAGACTTATGCCCTCTCCGAAACGGTGGAGCACGCCGCGATCGAGGACGGCATGAACATTCTTGAACTTGGTTGTGGCTGGGGTTCGCTTTCGCTTTACCTTGCCCAGCAATTCCCCAACTCCCGGATCACGTCGGTGTCCAACTCCGCGTCACAGCGCGCCTATATTCTGGATGTCGCAGCTAGATACGGTTTCACCAATCTCACAGTCATCACTGCCGATATGAACCATTTTGCCACGGATGAGCGTTTCGATCGCGTCATCTCGGTAGAAATGTTCGAGCACATGTCCAACTGGAGCGTGCTTTTGGAGCGCGTACGAGCCTGGCTAAAGTCGGACGGGAAGCTTTTTCTGCACGTCTTTACGCACAAGGATCGCTCATATCGCTTCGACCATGGCGATCCGGCCGACTGGATTGCACTTTATTTTTTTACTGGCGGCATTATGCCGGCGCATGACCTGCCCCACAAGTTCGCCAGTCTCTTCAAGGTGGAGAAGGAGTGGCGCTGGTCGGGTTCGCATTACCGCCGCACGGCGCTCGACTGGCTCAACTCCTTTGATGAAAGAATCGATCGCATCCAGCCAATCTTGCGCGAGGTCTATGGCAAGGACGCTTCGCTCTGGCAGCGCCGCTGGCGACTGTTTTTCCTCGCGACCGCGGGCCTATTCGGTCACGAGAACGGCAATGTTTGGGGGGTCGGCCACTATCTCCTGTCCCCGGCTTCGACCGAGTATTTTGCATGACGGCCAAAAACGAGCGGCGCCATCTCGACCCGCAGACACAGGCGACTGTGGCGATCGTGTGGGTTATCTTGATAAACAAACCCTTCTATCCGCTCTACGTCTGGTATCTGGTCGGCAATGGCACGACGGCAGCGCTGGCCACCCTGCTTGCCGCCCCGCTGTTCATCATCATTGCCTTCATGGCCCACCTTGCACCTCTGGCCGCCCGGATCGCGCTGCCGCTGGTCGCCACGCTCGATACGCTCTTTGAGACAAAGCTTTTTGGTACCGGCTCCGGCACGCAGCTTTTTCTGGCCCCTTGCATCATGCTGGCAGCTCTCTCATTTCGCGCCGAGGAAACATGGTGGCAACGCAGCATGGCCGTCTTCGTGTTCCTGGCCTTCGTTTTATCTCGCTATGGCCTCGGTCAGCCGCTGCATGTGTGGAGCGATCCGGATCTGACCATTCTTCTCAATCTCAACAGCTTTGCGGTCGCAAGCCTCATGGCGTTGATCGCAGTTCGCTACGCAGGGATCATGACCCAGCCCAATCACCATTAACGCATATGTTGCATCGGAAGGACGCCATCATGTCATCACCTTGTAGTTTTTCGGCCGTTTTTGCCGCCACGCTCGCCTTGACCGTCGGCTTTGCAACGCAGGCTGCTACCGCGCCGGCCGTCGTCAACGTTGGACCGGACCACTATTCCGGAACTTGGCTCGAGATCGGACGGACACCGATGTCGCTGACCGATGGCTGCGTTGCCGGTTATTCGACCTACCGGAAGGGCAAGGTGCCGGACGAGGTTCTCGTTGAGGACGGATGTCACGTTCATACGCCACAGGGGCGCCTGAAGACCATTCACGGAACCGGCAAGATCGAGGATTTTGGAACAACGAATGCGAAGATGCGTGTCCGCTACCCGTTCTTCATCACATTCAAATATTGGGTTCTCTACAAGTCGCCTGACAAGGCCTGGTTCATCAGCGCCAACCCGTCAATGACCGATCTCTGGATCTACTCGCGCACTATTCCCTCAAAGGCGAACCTTCGTCGCATGGTGCGCAAAGCCGCCGACCTCGGCTATGATGTTCGCAAGCTCGAATTCCCTGCTCAGTGATCGACGATGCTCGAGGCGCGCGCGCTCATCGCATAGTGCTGGCTTTCCTGTCTGTAACGATCGGTCCTGGTTCGCGCCGGTGCCGATGTCGGCTTCAGTGAGGAAGCGGTCGTGGACCAGCGGGTTGTCCTTGATTGATGACGCGAGCGGCGGGCATCGCATTGAAGCGGGGCTTCAGGCGATGGCTGAAAGAGCGTGCGCGTCCGGATGAAGTCTTTCCGCCGTACAATGCGTTGTATTGCCCGCAACGAAAGCGTTGTTGACGACCACTTCGAATTGGTTTCGAGGCCGATGCGTTCGACGTTCCCTCGCCCGTTCCAATGGTCGCATCACGCCGGGCTTGAGCAGATCTTGCCCGCGATTTACCTGTCTTGCCATAGACGCTCGTTGGGCCATAAATGCCGAGATGAGCCATGTACCGAAGATTTTCGTCAGTTTGAAACCGACGCGCAAGAAAGTGGGCCAGCAGCGTGAGAGCGTTGGTCCGAAATGCCAATGGGACGGCTGCGACAAGGATGGGCCGCATCGCGCGCCAGTGGGAGCCGATGCAGAGGGTCTCTATCTTCTGTTCTGCTCCACCCATTTGAGCGCCTATACCAAGGGATACAACTACATTACGAAACTTTCCGACCCGGTGACTGCTCGCTATCAGCGCGAAGCGGCGCGCGGCGCGCTGCCCACCTGGGGAACCCGTGCCACCGCTGCATTGGAGGTTCCTCTCCCCTCGTCCGTCCGTTCCGGAACGGCCAAAGCGATCAATTTGCGCAAAAAGGCCGCGACATCGCAGGAGAAGAAAGCGGATCTTCGCCTGCGAAAACTCAAGGTACTTGAAGCCAAGGCATTCGAAACGCTCGGCCTTGCCGACGACGCGGAACCTGCAGAAATTAGAAAAAAATACAAGGAACAGGTCAAAATACATCATCCCGATGCCAATCAGGGAGATCGGGCGTCGGAGGATCGTCTGAGGGCGATTATCGAGGCCCATAAGATCCTCAAGATCAACGGCTTCTGCTAGGGTCCGTGGTCGGCCCGCGCGGCCTTCATTTTTTTGATCAGCCTGCGTGGGCCGCGCCGCGATAGCCGATTTCCTCCTCAAATGCCTGAATTTCGGCCTGAGCTCGCTCGGCTGGCAATCGTCCGGAACTGATCATTCTTTCCGAGCACCATTTGAATAGCTGTAGGTACGCCTTGGCTTTGTCGCCAGGAGTCCGTTGATCGGACTGTGTCCGCTCGCTGAGGAGCGCAGCCGAAACATGCTCGGCAATCATCATATGCGCCGCGTCGCTGACAGACCATCCTCGCTTGAGGATCAAGTCCGTGGCAAAGGAGCCCTCAGTAGACAGCTGCCTGGAAAGCTCTTGAGAAACGGAATCCATCGCTTTTTCGATCGAGGTCCCCCTGCTTCGAAACCGAACCCGAAGCTTTTCTACCTCAGACCAAAGTAACTGGACCTCGGGAGAGAAAGAACTGTGTTTCTTTCGTTTGAAGAAGCCGAACATTTTACCGCTCTCCCTTTGAAAACACTGATTCCGTTGAAAAAAGTCTAAGCCAAATCCCTTGCCCGGTCTACTCGCCCGCAGGCGCGAAATGCTGGCGGAAAAAGCACATTTAATGTAGTCGACGCTGCTCCTCTATTGCCTGTTTTAGGGGGCTAAGCTCCTGCAGAGGGCGTCGGGCTAGTGACCTGAAGCGGCCGCGTGCCTGCCGCCCATATCGCTCACTGAGTCGCACCTCATTGTCTCGCGCAAGAGGGCAAAACGATCGGCGGGACGGTGCAATGGGCTGGATGCCTCGATTTCGGGCTGTTATCGACTCATTTTTCAAGGCCTCGGTCGAGCGCTCATGCGCGCCTGAAGCCATTAATTTTGCTTAGGTTTTGGCAATTTTTCCGTTTGACAGGCTGCTCGCTTACCGTTCGTGTAACCCATTGTTAACCCAATGGTCTTGCCCTGTGAGGGGAATCGGGTCTTATTCCTTATCTGCGGTGTCAGCTCGTTGGTTGGCTTTTTTCCGCATGTGAGGCCCGCAGGCGATAATATGATGAACACCGCAAAGGCAAAGGAAAGCCGAAACTCTTCTCTCCGCTTCACGATTGCGGAGCACGCCTCGTCGCTTTCGACCAAGCTGCAGGAACATCAAACAAATATCTTTCCGCCCCATGCTCGTAAAGGGATCCGGGCCTTCACGCCGTCTGAGGCTGCCAAGCTGCTGGGTGTCGCTGAAGGATATTTGCGAACCGTGGCCGTCGACCTCGAAAAGAAGGCTTCCGAAGGAGGGGGCATCGAATTCAGGCCCGCCGTTGCCGGCGGTCGGCGCATGTACAGCGTCCAGGAAATCTCAGCAATTCGCGCCTATCTCGACCGCCCAGGTCGAACAAGCGGTCGCTATCTGCCTCATCGACGTGACGGAGAGGAACTGCAGATCATTTCTGTCATGAACTTCAAGGGAGGTTCGGGCAAGACAACGACCTCGGCGCACCTTGCACAATATCTCGCGCTGAGGGGATATCGGGTTCTGGCGATCGACCTCGATCCTCAAGCTAGCCTGTCGGCCTTGTTCGGAAACCAGCCGGAAGTCGACGTTGGTCCGAACGAGACGATCTATGGTGCCATCCGGTACGACGAAGAGCGCCGTCCGATTCAGGAAATTGTCCGCGGGACGTACATCCCTGATCTCCATATCATCCCGGGAAACCTCGAGCTGATGGAGTTCGAACACGATACGCCAAAGGCGCTTCTTCAACGCAAGCCGGACGACATTCTCTTCTTTGCCCGGTTACAGGCCTCCATCCGGGAAGTCGAGGACGCCTACGACGTCGTCGTGATCGATTGCCCTCCGCAGCTGGGATTTCTTACGCTATCGGCCCTCACAGCGGCGACATCGGCTCTGATCACGATTCATCCTCAGATGCTGGATGTCATGTCGATGAACCAGTTCCTTTCGATGATGAGCGCGCTGCTTGAGGAAATTGCCGAAGCTGGAGCCGAAGACCGTAACAATTGGATGCGCTACCTCATTACCCGCTTTGAGCCTACCGACGGCCCACAGAACCAGATGGTCGCGTTTCTTCGCTCGATGTTCGGCGAGGATGTGCTCGTCAACCCGATGCTGAAAAGCACGGCGGTCTCGGATGCCGGAATAACCAAGCAGACCCTGTTTGAAGTCGAGCGAACGCAGTTCACGCGCTCGACTTATGATCGCGCCATGGAATCGATGAACAACGTCAACGGCGAGATCGAGTCCCTTATCAAGGCGACGTGGGGGAGATCATGAGCCGGAAGAACCTCCTCTCCTCCCTGCACGGTGACAGCACGACGCCGCCGCCACATTCCAGACCGTTCATGGATGCCGGCAAGTCGAAGCCCATGACGGCCGTTAGCAAATCGCTTGGCGACCTCAATGACCGCAGCCGACGCGCCAATGAGATCGAACGGCGGCTGGCGGAAGGTCAAACCGTCATCGAGCTCGATCCGCAACTGATCGAGCCCTCCTTCGTGCAGGACCGCATGGGAGGAGATATTTCCGGGCTTGTCTCATCGATCAAGGAGCAGGGCCAGCACGTCCCGATCCTGGTGCGTCCTCATCCGGAAAAGCCTGGCCGATATCAGGTTGCATTTGGTCATCGGCGTCTTCGCGCAGCTTTCGAAGCTGGCCTTCCAGTCAAGGCAGTTGTCCGCGATCTGACGGATGAACAACTGGTCATCGCCCAGGGCCAGGAAAACAACGAACGCCAAGATCTTTCCTTCATCGAGAAGGCGCGGTTTGCCGCCCGTCTTAAGGAAGACTTTTCGCGGGAAGTCATCATGTCCTCTATGTCGCTGGACAAGAGTACGCTCTCGATCATGCTTCAAATAGTCGATCTGCTGCCAGCCGAGCTGGTCGAAGCCATTGGCCCTGCTCCCGGCGTTGGGCGGCCAAATTGGCAGCAACTCGCAGCCCTCATGGACAAGGTTGAGGAGCCTTCTGAGGTCTGCACCTATGCGGAGGGTTTGGGCCACCTGGCTTCGGAGGAACGTTTCAGGCAGACCCTGGCACATCTGAAACCAATCAATGTGGAAGTGGGCAGTTACAATATGCTGTCGACACCCGACGGGAGCCGGCTTGCGCAGATCAAGAACAGCCGGTCGAAACTCGAAATCACAATCGACAAGAAGTCGGCGCCGGATTTCGCTGCCTTCTTGATAGAGCAACTGCCTGCGCTCTTTGAGGCGCATCAGACGACCAAGCGCAACAAGAAGGACGTGTAACCCGCAAAAGAAAAGAGCCCCAAAACGTCGCCGTCTCGGAAGCCCTGATCTGTTTCTAGCACATCCAGATTCGCATTTCCGAGAATCATCGTCAAGAGTCTTTGGCATCGTTTTTGATGAGCGCTTTCCTTTTGCCTGCCGACAGGTGAGAAACGATGGAAACCGGAAATGTGACGACGCCTTTCGGGCGGCGGCCGATGTCGCTCGCGCTCGTGAGGCGGCAACAGGCCCTTGCCGAGATCAAGGCAGATAAAACCGTCGAAAAGTGGAAAGTGTTCCGAGACGCTTCTGCGGCCAAGGACCTGCTCGGCATTCAGTCGAACAGCCTTGCCGTCCTCGACGCACTCTTGAGTTTTTACCCCGACAATGAGCTGCGTCAGGATGGGCAACTGATCGTCTTTCCTTCGAACATTCAGCTGTCTTTGCGGGCGCACGCCATGCCAAGCTCCACGCTTCGCCGTCACCTTGCAGCGCTGGTCGACGTTGGCCTTATCGTTCGCAAAGACAGCGCGAACGGCAAGCGCTATGCCCGCAAGGACGCCGCCGGTGACATCGAAAATGCCTTTGGATTCGACCTGTCCCCTCTCCTCGCCCGCGCCGAAGAGCTTGCAATGCTGGCACAGCAGGTCATAGCTGAACGCATTGCGCTCAGGAAGGTCAAGGAGAACCTGACGATTTGCCGGCGTGATATCCGCAAGCTGATCTCGGCTGCGGTGGAAGAAGGGGCAAAAGGCGACTGGCAGTCGGTGGAAAGCATGTACGTTGCGCTAGTCAGCCGAATTCCGCGCGTCCCGACACTTGCCGTTGTGGCGGACATCCTCGATGAGATGAGGATGTTGAAGGACGAGGTTCTCAATCGCCTGGAAACACAGGCTCTCGCAGATAATATGAGCGGCAATGATGCTCAGAACGAGCGGCACTTACAGAATTCAAACACCGACCCATCCACTGAACTTGAACCTAGCTCTGAAAAAGAGCTGGGCGAAAAGGCAGAGAAAGATCGGGGGCCTCGGAGGGAGCCGCTAAAGGCATTCCCTCTCGGTGTCGTACTAAGGGCCTGCCCGCAGATCGGTCAGTACGGACAAGGTGGCGCGGGAATAGCAACTTGGCGTGATCTGATGTCGGCGGCGGTCGTGGTGCGATCGATGCTCGGGGTGAGCCCGTCTGCGTATCAGGATGCCTGCGAGATTATGGGTCCCGAAAACGCGGCCGTGGCTGTGGCCTGCATTCTGGAACGCGCGAACATGATCAACTCCGCCGGGGCCTATCTTCGAGACTTGACCAAGCGCACCGAGCGCGGCGAATTCTCCTTGGGGCCGATGTTGATGGCGTTGTTGAGATCTCAGGGACATGGGGATCTGCGGGCAAGCTGAGGTTGTTTGCAGCTGCAAACAGCTCATAGGGCTGCGATGGTCGGCGCGTCTCCAGTGCGTTGTACAACTATGATCTGCCGCATGGCCGAGTGACCTAAGAACGATGTGCGGTCATCCTTGCTTCTCATTGAGCGGTCTGCACCAGCAAACCCACAAGCCTTCAGGGATCTAGTCTGCGTGAGGACAGGTGGAGCCTCCAGAATACCCGGGCTCACTTCACTCAACCAACGCCCCCGGTCCTTATGGACCGAGAGCGTCGTGCAGGGAGACGCGACATCTCTCGTGACACTTCAAGAGGCTTGGCGTCGCGTCTAAAAACAAAACTTCCCTGTCATCGGGATGTTCCCGTGCCTTGTCAGCAACCAGATCGACAGCGATCGCGTCTGCTGCTGGGCGAGCCAAGGGCGCTGCATTTTCGTTAATGCCCTGCGTCGCGGTAGAGTCAGCACTGCAAGGACCACGATTGTGCCCCGAAGCCGCAACGGAGTCTCTCCTCCTGGTGAGGAATAGACTTCTCGGCAGTTTTGCGAACCGCTAGCGGACGACGCGTGTGTTTTGTCACGATTAGCGGCAATCGACGGCGAGGCCGGAGCTGGGATGCGCCTCATTTGCCGGCGTTATCAGCCAGGCACAAGCAGACCGGAGAGGCCGGCCGATTACGCTCCGACACCATCCAGGACTAGTGAACGCAGCGTCGAGACCAGAGCATCGCCGGTTAGTAGCTCGGGATCCAGAACGAGATCCGACTGGAAGCTGATCGAAGGACTGCCGACATAAGCCATGGACCAGTCGCCGAACGTGCGACCAATGATCGGAACACAATCCAGCAGCGCCACGTTGCCATGACGCTGATCTTGCTGAATCCTCTCGAAAGTCGCCTCTACCGCAGTTTGCGGTCCCTCCAGAACCTGTCCGAAAAAGCCTGAGCTGAAAAGGAGGGCACCGGTGACGTCGACGGCTGGATTGTTTCGTCGGCTTGCCGCAAGTATTCGATCAATCTCGTTGCGAAATAATGCCGGTTCGCGTTCAAGCCGATTGGAGCTGAGATAAGCCAACCTGTAGAGAGACATTTCCTAGCCTTTCGTTGCTTTGGCCAGAGACATGGCGTCGCTTGCCGACAACGGCCGTCCGGTCAGGTAGCCTTGCGCCTGGGTGCACCCATCGCGCGCGACCAAACGAAGCTGATTTTCAGTTTCGACCCCTTCGGCGATGGTCACCATGCCAAGGCTTGCGCCGAGCGCAGTCACGGCCCGCACAATTGCCGCACTGTCGGTGTTCGTTTCCAGCGTGGTGATGAACGAGCGGTCGATCTTGATCTTGTCGAACGGAAACTTTTGCAAGTAGCTCAGCGACGAGTAACCTGTACCGAAGTCGTCGATCGAAATCCTGACGCCCATCGCTTTTAGCTCTCGCAGAATCGAGAGGGTTAGATCCGCGTCCTCTATGAGCGCGCCCTCCGTGATTTCCAGATCCAGTCGGGAAGGAGGAAGGCCTGAAAAAGCCAATGCGGAAGCCACCGCGGAAATCAGGCCGCTGTTTCTAAACTGAACGGGCGAGAGGTTGACGGCGACGGTGAGCTCGTCCGGCCAGCCGGCCGCTTCGGTACAGGCGGTGCGCAATACCCATTCTCCGAGCTGATCGATCATGCCGACCTGTTCGGCCACGGGTATGAACTCGACTGGCGATATGGGACCGCGATCTGACGTGGTCCAGCGGACCAGGCTTTCAAAACCGACCAGGATCTTGCCTGCAATCCTGTATTGGGGCTGGTAGACGACCGAAAACTCTTTCAGCACGAGAGCCCGCCGGAGCGCCACCTCGAGCTCCCGGCGTCTCTGCGCCTCATGGTCGAGTGCGGCGGAAAACAAATGATAGGTTCCCTTGCCGTCCGACTTGGCCTTGAACAATGCAAGATCGGCCTTGCGGATCACCTCATCTGGGGCATCGTCGTTCAAAGAGATACCGACGCTGGCTCCGATTTGGACCGAATGGCCCCCGATGAGGTAGGTGCGGCTGACGATTTCGATAATTCTAGCCGCAAGCGACTGGGCCGCCTCTGGTTGGGTGCCCGAGCCCTGCACAAGCGCAAATTCATCGCCGCCGACGCGAGCCAGAAGATCGCCTGGCCCGATCATCTTGGCGATGCGGTCGCCGACACGCTTCAAAAGCAGGTCACCAACCGCATGACCAAGCGTGTCATTGACCGCCTTGAACCTGTCTAGATCGACATAGAGCACGGCCGATCCTTGACGGGAGCTGGCGCCGTCACCGAGTTCAGAAAGCCTGCGCAGCAGGGCCGCGCGGCTGGCAAGACCTGTCAGGAGGTCTCGCTGCTGGCTGACGGTCATTTCCACCACATAGGAGACATCCACGAACCGCAGACTACGGCCCGCATGACTTTCGCCGAATTCTATCAGGATGGTCCTGCCGTCCCCCATTTCGAAGAGGTGGCGATCGTCGCCGCCTGCGACCGCAGCCATGATCGATCCCGTGGAGCCGGCCTTGGTCAGACCGCTTTTCTCACAGCCTGCCAGGACGTCATTCAGCATTGCGCCGACTTGAAGTCGCCCGGCGAAGAACGGGACCGCCGGACCGCTGAAGGCTACGATCCTGCCATCCGATCGGAGCCTCAATCCGGGCGCTTCGAAGGTTCCAGAAACGTCGGCGTCGTGCCAGCATCTCTTGTCAGCAATAGCAGTCATCGGGAACACCTATGTGTAACGGCCAAAAGCCATTAGTCACAAAAGACCTTAATAAAGGCCAACGGTGGATATCACGACAGGTCGGCATAGGTGCGAACACGAAGATGGGCTCCCCAGGTGCAGGTCGCAGTCGGCAGCAACTCTGCCTGCTGCACACGGGCAGGCTGCGATTTACGGCGCCCGGCCAGGGTCTTAAACTGCTGCTGCAGGTTGCAAAGTCCGGTTACGCGGGCGGAGTGACGCCAAAAGGTTCCGCATATTTTTAGCGATGAAGCGGGTAGATTGCCCGTGCCGGCGCTTTAATTGCCTGGTGGAGCCCCGTTTTAGCTCTCTAGGCAGCTGCCAGCTTGCTGGTTCCGGGAAGGTTGCGGATGAGGCGAATTTCGCCGGTCACGCCTCGCGAGGATTTGCTATGCCATTGGAATTGTTGCCGCAGCCGTAGGATTTATCTCACCCAGTATCGCTGCCAGCGCGGATCTTGCGCGCGCGATTCGGCTCTTTGCCGTGCCCATTTCACACTCGAATGCAGCCGCGATCTGTTCGTAGGTGAGGCCGTCGAGGACCATCAGCAGCGCGTTCTTCTGGTGAAGCGGCAGGGTGGAGAGCGCCGACCAGACTTGCGTTGCGTATAGTCCGGCCTCCTGGTTACACCATCCGGTTGTTGTTGAGCTGTCGTCGACCTCGGCAACGAGCACATGACGTTTGCGGCGGTTGACGTTATTGAGGAACGTATTTCTCATAATGGTAAAACACCAGCTTTTGAGACTTGTCCCGACCGTATATTGATCGAGATGGCCCAATGCTTTCGACAATGTTTCCTGGGCTAGATCTTCGGCATCTGCGGGATCCCTCTCGAAGCGATACGCAAATCGCCGTATTGCAGGAACCAATGTCAGGACTTCCGCCTGCAGGGACTCAGTGACTGCTGTGTTCATTGCGGGATCTCCTCCGACCGACCCATCGACAATGACCATGATCAAAGGGAGTTCCGCCCCTGTCTTATAGCGTACCGAGTTATCCGATCGGTACCTCGCACTGCGCAGTATCCGGCGTCTTTTTTGCGAGCGATTCGACCAGGGTGGGGAAGAAGGAAAATCACCAACGCAGAGATCGTACCGCACCCTTGGTATCTTCGGGGAAACGTCGTTCCGCAACGTTCGCTAAGAATGGTTCCAAGTCGATGGTTGCGCCCAGGTTGCTCCGAAAGACCTGGCGTAGCCTCGCACTGACCGGCATGCCCAAACGTCCCTTTTGACGATGAAGCTGTCGGTCCACGGCGTGCGGCCTCATAGCAATGTGAGATTGGCCAGGTTGCCGTCGTCTAATCATCGCGCTCGCGTCCTCCTCTGCCTGTGGCCGATCGCGTGCTCGATTTCGTATGTGTCGGTCAGTTCCCTCGCTGACTTGCGTCCGCTCACGCCCTGCCCTCGGCCAGCAGGCGGCGGACGGCTCGGATCTGTTCATCTGCGCCGGTGTTGACCGAACCTTGCATCCGAACCTAGTTCCAAGATTCCTCAAAGTCCTATCGCGGCCACCAGATCACGATCGTCGACGTCATATACACAAAAGCCATCAACGTTGCGAGAAGTGCCCAGGCAACGAGGCTCCGCACCCGAGGAAAGCGGGTGCTCATCGTTCGATCATGACGGTTCATTTTCATTCTCCTTGCGCCTCGCGCGGGAAACGCCTTGAAGCGAGTATTGTTTCAAACGCCTGGTGCGTTGTCCTGCTCGGCCAATGAAACCGGAAATGGAACTTGAGACCGACAGAAGCGGCCATTGCATTCGCCAGCCGCGACAGCGTGCTTGGGAACGGGGAGTGGCAAACGCGCGTTCACACCAACAGCGCGACAACGCGCGTGGCGCCCTGAGGTTGTTTGCACAAGGACGTTCGCATGGTACCTTCAACGAGCCGCAACGCGTGGTGGCACACGGCGACCGTCTATCAGGTCTATCCCCGCAGCTTCGCCGACAGCAACGGAGACGGCGTAGGCGACCTGCCCGGTATCACGTCCAAGCTTGAATATCTCAAGGCACTCGGCATAGAGCTGATCTGGCTATCGCCCGTCTACGCGTCGCCGATGGACGACAACGGCTATGACATTTCCGATTACCAGGCTATCGCGCCGGAGTTCGGAACGTTGGCCGATTTTGACGACCTCGTCGCACAGGCCCGTTCGCGAGGCATCGGCGTTGTCCTCGACCTCGTGGTCAACCACACCTCCGATGCCCATCCCTGGTTCGTCCAATCGCGCGCATCAAGACGGAGCGCCTATCGCGACTATTACATATGGCGCAAGCCCGCCGCGGGCGGTGGTCCACCAAACCAACTGACGTCGTCCTTTGGGGGACCGGCCTGGACGCTGGACGAGCGGACCGGCGAATATTACCTGCATCTTTTCTCGCGCCGGCAACCGGACCTCAACTGGGCCAATCCAAACGTCCGCCACGAGATCTACCAGATGATGAACTGGTGGCTCGAACGAGGAATCGCCGGCTTCCGGATGGATGTCATCGATTATATCGGCAAGCAGGTGGATCAGAACATCGTGACGGACGGGCCGCATCTGCATGACTATCTCCAGGAGATGAACCGGGCGACCTTCGGTAGCCGGGACGTCATAACTGTCGGAGAGACCTGGAGCGCCACGCCTGGCTCCGCGCTGCTTTATTCCGGGCGCGCTCGCCAAGAACTTTCCATGGTCTTCCAGTTCGAGCACGTGACGCAGCAATGGGACGAGATCTACGGGAAATGGCGCTCCCGACCCTTCGACCTCGTCAAGCTCAAATCGATCCTCGGCAAGTGGCAGTATGCGCTGGCTGAGGATGGCTGGAACTCCTTGTTCTGGGGCAACCACGATCTTCCCCGCGCCGTTTCCAAATACGGTGACGTAAAGGGTTATCCGGTGGAGTCTGCCAAGATGCTGGCCACGGTCCTGCATCTTCTAAAAGGCACGCCTTTCGTTTATCAGGGCGAGGAGATCGGCATGACCAATGCTCCCTTCACCAAGATCGAACAATATCGCGATATCGAAACGCTTAACATGCACCGGCTTCATCTTGAGGCCGGCCTCTCGCCTGAAGATTTCATCAGGGGCGCAAATGAAAACGGTCGCGATAATGCAAGGACGCCGATGCAATGGAGCGCCGGCGCCAATGCCGGCTTCACCACCGGCATTCCCTGGATTGACGTCAATGAAAATTACATAGCGATCAATGCCGAGGTCGCGATGTCCGACCAACACTCGATCTGGAACCACTACCGAAGGCTGATCCTGCTCAGAAAATCCCATCCGATCATCGTCTACGGTCGTTTCCAATCCTATCTCGATCAGCATCCAGACATTTTTGCCTACACCCGTACGCTGGACGAGCAGCGGCTGACCGTACTGGCAAACTTTTCCGCTCGTACCATCACCCTTGATCTGCCGAACGAACTGCAGGGTTCGGGCCGCTGCCTCATCAGCAATTATGATCCGGTCCATAAGGTGGATGCGACAATGGAGTTTCGTCCATACGAAGCCTTTGGGATTCTGGCGCAGAGCAGGTCCTGACGGAACAAAAGCCTGAGACCGAGGTTCTCACGCCACCGGGCCGGAAGGACAGCCATGTCAGGATCATCACGCGAGACAGGCGATTTTCACAAGCGACGGGAACGGCGTTATGGCGCTGGTAGCGAATGCCTGGCCGATGCCGTTTCCTTTCGGGTATGGGCACCTGCACACTCGCAGGTCCGGCTTGTACTTGATCAGGCAGGCGACTGTGCGATGCAGCCCGAGGACGGCGGCTATTTTCGGCTCGATCTTGACGGGGTGCGCCCCGGGCAGCTCTATGGCTTCCGGCTTGGCAAGGCCGAGGATCTGCTGGCCGATCCTGCCTCCCGGTTCCAGCCTCATGGCCCGGATAGCTGGTCCATGGTTGTCGACGCCGCGGGCTATTCCTGGCAGGACGGCGCCTGGGCGGGAGTCGAACCCGGCGGACAGGTCCTATACGAGATGCATATCGGCACCTTCACGCCCGAAGGCACTTACAGGGCTGCTGCCAGCAAACTGCCGCTTTTGACGGAGCTCGGCATTACGTGTGTGGAGTTGATGCCGGTCAACGAGTTCTTCGGCGAATTCGGATGGGGCTATGATGGCGTTCTGCCATATGCGCCGACGAGGACCTACGGCACGCCAGACGAGCTCAAGGCTTTCGTGGACGAGGCCCACCGACAAGGTATCGCCGTCATTCTCGACGTCGTCTACAACCACTTTGGCGCCGGCGAGCGCTTCGAGCGGTTCACACCCCATTATTTTACCGACCGCTATACGAACGAATGGGGCAAATCGCTCAACTTCGACGGCGAGGAATGTGCAGGCGTTCGCGACTTCATTGCAGAAAATGCGGCCTTCTGGATCGATGAATATCATTTTGACGGCTTGAGGATCGACGCCACCCAGGCCCTCTTTGACAGCAGCGACGAGCATATCGTGGCGCATATTGCGCGAAAGGCGCGGGCAGCGGCCGAGTTGAGACCGATCTATCTCATTGCGGAAAACGAGCCTCAGGACACCCGGTTGGTCATGGCACATGCCAGCGGCGGGTGCGGGCTGGATGGGGTGTGGAACGACGACTTTCATCATTCCGCCACTGTCGCCCTCACGGGCCGAAGCGATGCCTATTATCATGACCATAGCGGAAGCGCGCAGGAATTCGTGTCGGCGGCCAAATATGGATATTTGTTCCAGGGTCAACGCTACGATTGGCAGGACGCTAGCCGAGGGCGCCCAGGCCTGGATTTGCCGGCCCGCCATTTTATTCATTTCCTGCAAAATCACGACCAGATCGCGAATTCGGGAACGGGCCAACGCGCCGGTTGGCTCGCGTCGGCCGCGCGCATGCGGACGATGACGGCGCTCCTGCTCCTCAGCCCCCAAATTCCGATGCTGTTCCAGGGACAGGAATTTGGCGCATCAACGCCGTTCTTTTTCTTTGCGGACCACCCTGACGAGTTGGGATTGCTTGTACGCAAGGGGCGGCTTGACTTCCTGCGGCAGTTTCCGAACCTCCAGGACGAGGCCTTCGGCACCACCATGCCAGACCCAGCCGAGCCGTCCACGTTTCAAGCTTGCAAGCTTGACTGGAGCGAACGCGAACGGAACCATGTTCAGCTTGCGCTTCACAGCGATCTGCTTGCTCTACGGCGACGCACACCTGCCATCGCCGCAGCATCGCGATCCTGCCCCCGCACACAAGTCGATGGAAGTGTGCTTGGCACTTCGGCCTTCCTTCTGCGCTATTTCACGCAAGACCCGGAGGAGGAGCGCCTGCTCCTTTTCAATCTCGGCAAAAGCCTACCGGTCCAAAGCGTTGCAGACCCGCTTTTTGCGCCGCCCCTCGATTGCCAGTGGTTCGTGGAATGGTCGAGCGAAGACTTTGCATATGGTGGAAGCGGCATACGACCGGCAGACCTCCAACGACGATGGGTGCTTGACGCCGATAGCGCGATAGTCTTCGCACCACGAAAATGCGAAAGGAAGTCTGCGCCCGACGGGAAGTCGTTGCGGCATTGGCAAAAATCCGTGTCTTGTCTCTAACCGCGCCTCGAAGCGGCAAGGCGGCAGAAATAGAACGTGCGGCAAGACGTCAGCGTCAGCGCAGCCGGCATTCTTTCAGTTCGACCGGCCGCCACGACACGATTTTGCCCGATCAGTTCGGCGAGCTGATGAAGACCGATCGACTTTATAAGCCAGTCCCGCACTTACGGGAGGCGTCCAGACCGGTTCGACGGCCGGACTTTTTCAGAGCGGCCATCGGGATCCATTGGTCTGTCCCGGGCAAACGAACCTGCCAGTAAGCCCATCCGTTCAGGTTCGGTGATCGTCCCATCCGGTTGACTGCCAATGCACTTGCCGCCTGCGAAAGCGTCGTAAAGTGTCGACCATTGACCACGAGTTTTCCGTTGAGGAAGCAGCCCACGAACCTCTGCCTCCCCGCCATATAAGACATCCGGGCTTCCAACCCATGCGGGACGCTGACGCCTTCCGACTGCCAGTCCATTTCCGCCTCAACTGCCCGATCGGCCGCTGCTGCCTCAGTTTTGATCACGTCTCTCACCATTCCCATTAAAACAAGTAATGTCTCCTCGTGCAGCAAGTGGACGCATTCCGGCCGCAGGATCCGTGTGCCTATCTATGTCGCGACGGTCAACTTCCAAGATCGGCGGGTGGAGCTTTGTTCGGGCCGTGGTGGGGTCTGGCCGGCCTTGTCCTGTCGGGCCTAACAACCTACGTCATCTTTCCACATAACCGGCAAGCTCTTCGGGCGATCCTTCGGGAAAGGCGGCCTTCAGGTGCTCCAGAAATGCCGACACGCGTGGATTGAGGAGCCGCCGCGTCGGATAGAGTGCCCAGAGACTGGTTCGATGTCCCTGCACCTCGCCCCACGCGACAAGGGTACCGGCCGCGATCTCGGAACTGACGAACGAGAGCGGCAGAGGCGCGGCGCCGACCCCTGCGCGAACAGCGTCGCGCACCATGAAGAATGAGGAAAGGCTGAGGATCGGCCTTGCTGCGATTTGCGACAATCCATCCGGGGTTATGACGTCCCACGTTTCGGCGCCAGCCATCGGTCCACGAACGATAGCGGGAACAGCATCGCCTGTGCGCGGCCGAGCAAGGGCCGGATTGGCGACGACGACGAGGCGATCGTGCAGGAAGATGCGCCCGACGAGGCTTTCGTCCGGCTTCGGATTGACGCGGATGACCAGGTCGTAAGCCTCTTCGACCATGTCCACCTCCCTGTCTTCCGTCGTGACCTGAAGGTGAACGGCGGGATTTTTTGTGATGAACCCGGCTGCAAGCTTTCCCATTGCGGTCTGCGAAAACAAAAGCGGCGCACTGATGCGCAAGTGCCCGCGCGGTGTCTGCGCGCCTGATGCGATCTCCTTCGCCGTTTCGTCGAGCTCAGTCAGCAGAGCGCTGGTGCGCGCAAACAGTGCCCGTCCCTCCTCCGTCAGCGTCAGTAGGCGCGCGCCACGCTCGAACAAGCGCACACCAAGCTGCGCCTCGAGATCAGTGACGCGTCGTGACAGCGTGGCCTTGGGTCGGCCGGTGGCGCGGGCAGCGCGTCCGACCCCTCCGTGCCGGGCAACCAGGTTGAAATCGGAGACTGCGACAAGGTCCATGTACGTTCCACCTGCGAGACGGTTTGTCCAGAATTGGCGTCTATCGGTGCGAATGTGGATCGTTATGCTGATCTCTGTCAACGGAAACCAAACTGGAGTCAAACCATGACCATACTTGTTACCGGTGCCACGGGTCGGGTTGGCCGCCGCGTCGTCGACCAACTCCTCGCCCGCAACGCCACCGTCCGCGTCCTCACCCGCGACCCCTTGAACGCCCGCTTGCCGGCTAGCGTGGAGATCGCCCACGGAGACCTGCTTGATATTGACGCCATGCGCAGCTCCTTGAATGGCATTGACACGCTCTTCCTGCTGAATGCCGTCACCGGCGATGAATTCGCCCAGGCGATCATCTCGCTCAACATCGCCCGCCAAGCGGGTGTGCGTCGGATCGTCTATCTGTCGGTGTTCGACGCCGATCGCGCGGTCAACGTGCCGCATTTTGCGGTCAAGTGGGGTGCCGAGCGCATGCTCCATGATATGAACTTCAGCGCCACGATCCTGCGCCCGACCTATTTTATCGATAACGAGGTCATGATCAGGGATGTTATCCTCGAGCACGGTATCTACCCGATGCCGATCGGCAGCAAGGGTATTGCCATGGTGGATACCCGAGATATCGGCGAGGTAGCCGCGATGGAACTGATCCGACGGGAGCAAGGCCCCGAGACATTGCCGATTGAAACGATCAACCTGGTGGGGCCTCACACGCTTACTGGCGCGAACGTGGCGTCGATCTGGTCCGACCTGCTTGGGCGCCAGATCGTTTATGCAGGCGATGACCCGGGTCCATTCGAGCAGAGACTTTCTGCCGGCATGCCGAGCTGGACAGCCTACGAGATGCGCCTCATGGCCGAGCGCTATGTCAGCGACGGCATGATACCAAACGAGGGTGATGTCGAGCGACTGACGCGCATGCTAGGTCGCCCGTTACATTCCTACCGCGACTTCGCAGGTGAGATCATTGCCGCAGCCTGAGACGCTGCAGGCACGATGCTGGACGATACTCTCGGCGCTGGCGGCAGACGCCAGCGTTCCGCAGGGCTCGCAGCCCCCTTTGCTGCCGTCGCTTGGGCAAGATCCCGATCCTGGCTGAGATCCACATCGCCCCAGATCGATGTTTTGTGCGTCAGCGACTTTGATTTCCTGCTCTGCCTGATCTCGACGATGAACGGTCTGGTCTGGCGCATCTATCCTCCGCGGGGCAAACCTTCGGCAACGACAGCCGTGGTATCGGCCATGGGAACGGCGCCTGCGCACAAATGTTCCATGGCGTAGCAGGGAACGGTACGGTGGATCCGCGGTGCCTGATCTGGCCGAATGATCAAGGCGGCCAGGCGAGGACTGATGTGGCGACCTTGACGCCGAGGCGTCGAGTAGCCATTTCACCGCCGCCGACCCAGAGGACAACCATGCGCGACTTTGTCAATGCCACATTCGGATCGTTGGAACTTGCGGTGATCGCCGATGCACTGGAGGAGTGGCGGGTTAAAACAGGGGTCAGTCGTCAAGCCCCTGAATACGAGATCGCCGCCGCCGCTATCATGACCCTGTTCCGTCAGGGTCACAGAACGCTCCCCGCCTTGCGGGCCGCCATGAGCGTCCATAAATGGCTTTCCGAGGATATGCGATTTCTTTCCAGCTCGCATTGTAGAGCTGATTCTGGTGACGTGCGGGGCTCTTTACCTGCCAAATCCGCCAAATCCGCAGGGACATAGGTAAACCTGCTCTCCTCAACGATCTGCAGGAATGCGCCGAAGCGTATGCCAGCGTACAGAAAAACATCTGCAAAATCATAATGCTATAGAATCGGCAGCCGTCGGGGAAAGCACAGGGCTGGGCGGTCGCAGCATTCGCTTGCGCCCGTAGTCGAGGCCATGCACATTTCTGAGAACGCTTACAATGGCAATCGCCTTCTCGCGCGCTTGCCCGACCATGAAATTCAAAATATAGCGCCAGCGCTTCACCCGGTTGATCTGCCACGCGGCACCGTCATTGTCGGCGTCGAGCGCGTCATCGATCACGTGTACTTCCTCTGTCGCGGCATCGGATCGGTCGTCGCGGTTTCAGCGGACGGGCTGAGAGGAGAAGCGGGCATGTTCGGTCGCGAAGGCTTCTCGCCGACATCAGCCGGGGTGGGCGGCACGATCAGCATTCACGAGGTCCTGATCCAGGTCTCCGGATCCGGTTTTCGAATGTCGCTTGCAGCTATGCATTCCTTGATTAATCAAAACCCGGTCTTTGCCAATCTCCTGGCGCGATTCATTCAAAGTCTCGTCTCGCAGATCTCCTTTACAGCTTTTTGTAATGCCAATTACCAGGTCGGGGAACGTTTGGCCCGCTGGTTGCTAATGTGTCACGATCGCATGGATGGAGATGAAATCACGCTCACGCATGATTTCATCTCGCTCGTTCTGTCGGTTCGAAGGCCGAGCGTAACGAACGCGATCCATGTCCTGGAGGGCAGGAAGCTTGTCCTTGCAGAGCGCGGTCGCATCACGATCCGGGATCGAAAGGGGCTCGAAGAATTTGCCGGCGGCGCCTATGGAAAGCCGGAGCAGGAATACCGACGGCTCATTGGCGAAATCTAGGCCTCAGCACCCACCGCGTCGGTCGTCCCCTTTGCTCCAGACGGCTAGAAGGCACGCTTGTTAGAAGACACCCGTCATCAGGCGACGGTAGGCTTCCTCGGGTCTGCCGTAGGCATCCTTGGCGAATTCTTCCAGCCCGGACCTGTTTCGAATGGTGATCATGGCGCGATCGGCTCGAATAAGACCGTTACCCTCCAGCATGTGAAGGGATGTCGTCACGCTCGGGCGGCGAACCGCCAGCATGAGAGCGATAAACTCATGGGTAAGGGCCAGCTCGTGTCCGGAAACCCTGTCGTGGCACATGAGCAGCCAGCGGGCGAGCCTTTGGTTAACATCGTGGATCGCATTGGAAATGGCTGTATAGGCCACTTGAACGGAAAAAGCCTCGGTTGATCGAGCGAGCGGCCTGGCGAAGTTTCGGTTCTGCTCCATCCATTGGCAAAATCGGGCGGAGTCGATCCGATAGCCCTCACCCTTGAGCTTGGACAGAAACGTCATGCGCGCTTAACGCCACGCCAGCGGCAGCTCGTCGGCACGAAGCCGTCAAAGCCAAAGAGGCCAGCCTCTGTCCGATGTCCGTCCGGCGTTGTGACGACGACCGAAGCGATACCAGAGGCCGGGAAATAGACGTGATCGATAAAGCCGCCAGCGCTCGTCAGCTTCAGCCCGCGAGGCAGATCGACGTGCTCGAATTCAGCCGCAAGCTGCGCATAATCTGGCTCCGGCAACAAGGCCAGAAGCTTGTTTCGCATCAGGGACTGCTTGGGAAGGCCCACGGTTTCTCCTTCGGCAGTATCTGCGCCGATCGCAGCATCATTGTGACTGGTTGATCGCGTGAGGAGCCGGTTGTCCTTGCTGCTTTTCCGGCGTGAACACGAAGAAGTAGAGGCCCGCGATCGCCAGGGCGGTGATAAACAGAACCACAATGAATGACAGCATGCCGTGTGAAGCGCGGCGATCGGTGTTTTGACGAGTGGTTTTTTCATGGCGCTCCAACCGCGCCCCACCGCGAAAGTTCCGGGCTTTGCGGCAAAAATCGCTGAACCGGCCTCCACCAGTCCCTGGTACGAAACAGGACAGGCCGGGAACTATCCAGCCCCATGCGGATTTAGAGGCTCGCAACACCACGAGGCGGAAACATGACACAATCAAAGCTGGAAATCTTGCCGGGAGAGCATACGCGTCTTGGCGCCAATTGCGACGACGAGGGCGTCAATTTCGCTGTGTTCAGCGCTCATGCGCAGCGCGTTGAACTCTGCATCTTTTCGGACGACGGAAAGTCGGAGGTCGAGCGCCTTGTTCTGCCAGAATTTACCAATGAGATCTGGCACGGTTACGTCCCCGGACTGAAACCAGGTACCCTTTACGGTTTGCGCGTGCATGGGCCTTACGAGCCTCAGAACGGTCATCGCTTCAATGCCAACAAGCTGTTGATCGATCCCTATGCAAAGGAATTGGTCGGGGACATCCGCTGGGGGCAAGCCCAGTTCGGTTACCAGATGGACAGCGACGACAAGGATCTTTCCTTTGACGAAAGCGACAGCGCCGCATTCATGCCGAAATGTAAGGTAGTGGATCCCTCCGCTTATGACTGGGGAAATGACACCGGGCCAGCGATCCCCTGGGCCAGGACGATCTTTTACGAGACACATGTCAAGGGATTTACGCAACTGCACCCGGCGGTGCCGGAAAAGCTTCGCGGCACGTTCGAAGGGCTCGGGCAGCGGGCAATCGTTGACTACGTAAAGAGCCTCGGCGTCACATCGATCGAACTGCTGCCGGTCCACTGGTTTGCCGATGATGCCCATCTTCTCGACAAGGGTTTGAGAAACTACTGGGGCTATAATAGCCTCGGTTTCTTCGCGCCGGCCTCCCGCTATTTCGGCGCGCAAGGCATTGCCGGTTTTCGTGACATGATCCGCGCCTTTCATGACGCCGGCATCGAAGTCATCCTCGACGTCGTCTACAACCATACTGCCGAAGGCAATGAGTTGGGTCCTACCCTGTGCTTCAAGGGCATCGACAACTTTTCCTATTATCGCACCATGCCGGACGAGCCGCGCTACTACATCAACGACACGGGAACCGGCAACACAGTCAACACCTCACATCCCCGCGTGCTGCAGATGGTCACCGATTCATTGCGCTATTGGGCGCAGGACATGCATGTCGACGGTTTTCGCTTTGATCTCGGCACCATCCTTGGTCGCGAGCCCGAAGGTTTCGACCAGCGCGGAGGGTTTTTCGACGCCGTCGGCCAGGACCCGGTCCTGGCGAAGGTCAAATTGATCGGCGAGCCTTGGGACATTGGCCCTGGCGGCTACCAGGTTGGGGGATTCCCGCCGGGATGGGCGGAGTGGAACGACAAATATCGCGACACCGTCCGTGACTATTGGAAGGATCAGGATGGAACCACGCAGGACTTTGCCGCGCGCGTTCTCGGCTCCGGTGATGTCTACGACCTGCGCGGACGACGACCATGGGCCGGCGTCAATTTCATCACCGCCCATGACGGCTTCACGCTGAACGATCTCGTTTCCTATAACGACAAGCATAATGATGCCAATCAGGAGGACAATCAGGACGGTCACAGCGACAATCGCAGCTTCAATTACGGCGTGGAAGGACCGACCGAGGACGAGGGTATCAACCTCGCCCGAGAGCGACAGAAACGCAACCTGCTCGCCACGCTCTTCCTGTCGCACGGAACGCCCATGCTGCTGGCCGGCGACGAATTCGGCCGCAGTCAGATGGGGAACAACAATGGTTACTGCCAGGACAGCGATCTCAGCTGGGTGCACTGGGACGGCCTGCCTGCAAGCGCCGAAGCGCTGCGCGAATTTACAAAAAAACTGATTGCATTGCGCCATGCACAGCCGATCCTGCGACGCGAGAACTGGCGCGATGGCATGGTCGTCTCGTGGCTCAATCCCGGTGGCGGGGAGCAGACCGACGAACAGTGGGCTGATGCGGGCAGCACGACCATCGGCCTCAGGCTGGAGCGACGCCAGACAGAACGAGACAGCGGACTGTGGGAGGACGTGTTGATCCTGTTCAACCCACATGATGGCGATGTTTCCTTCTTGCTTCCGCAAATCGACAGCGGTTGGACGGTCGTGCTTGAGACGGCCGATCCGGACGGCCACGCCCGAGCGGTCGACGGCTCGAACTACGTTCTGACCTCACGCAGCCTCGTGGTCCTGAAGGCAGGCATCGGTGGCGATCATGACTGAATACGACTTTGGCCCCCGTATCGCCGGGGAGGCCGTGCATTTTCGCCTTTGGGCGCCACTCCAGGCCGAGGTCTTTCTGGCGATTGAAGGTGGCGAAACAGTTCCGATGATGCGCTTTGACGATGGCTGGCACCGCTGCGAGATCGAAGGCGCGACGCCCGGGACCGCCTATTCTTTCATCCTGCAGGACGGTGTGTCCGTTCCCGATCCGGCTTCGCGATACCAGCCGCGCGATGTACATGGTCCGAGCGAGGTCGTCGATCCTAACGGCTTCCAATGGAAAACCGGGAACTGGAGTGGTCGCAGCTTGGAGGATCTCGTCCTCTATGAGCTGCACGTCGGAGCATTTACCCCCGAAGGAACCTTCGCCGCTGCCATCGATCGCCTCGACCATCTAAAATCGCTCGGCGTGACGGGCATACAGATCATGCCGATTGCCGATTTTCCCGGTCGTCGCGGATGGGGCTACGATGGGGTGTTGCCCTACGCGCCCGACAGCAGCTACGGCCGTCCTGAAGAGTTGAAACGGCTCGTCGACGAAGCCCATGCGCGCGACATCTGTGTTTTCCTGGACGTGGTCTATAACCATTTCGGCCCGGATGGAAATTACCTGCCGCTCATGGCGCCGCTTTTTACGGACCATCATAAGACGCCCTGGGGCAACGCCGTCAATTATGATGGGGAAGGCTCCCGGCTGATCCGGGAGTTCGTCGTTCAAAACGCCATCTACTGGATCAGCGAGTTCAGGTTCGACGGTCTGCGCCTCGATGCGGTTCACGCGATCAAGGATGGCTCCAAGGAGCACCTGCTCCACGAGTTGGCGCGGCGCGTGCGCTCGGCAGCCGGTGAACGAAAGATCCATCTCGTCGTCGAGAATGAAGACAATGATGCTTCGCTTCTCGTTCGCGACGACGAGGGTCGGCCACGGTTCTATTCGGCGCAGTGGAACGACGATGTCCATCATGTCCTGCACGTTGCCGCGACCGGAGAAACTTTCGGCTACTATGCCGATTATGCGGATGAACCGGAAAAGATCGGGCGAGGTTTGGCGGAAGGTTTCGTGTTCCAGGGGGAGCATATGCCCTATCGCGGAGACGAACGGGGAACGATCAGCAAACATCTGCCGCCCTCCGCATTCATCTCGTTCATTCAGAACCATGATCAGATCGGCAACCGGGCTCTTGGCGACCGCATGGTCGCCAGCCGGCCCGTCGCCGTGCTTCAGGCAATTGCTTGCGTCTACCTTTTGTGTCCGCAAGTGCCGATGATTTTCATGGGAGAAGAATGGGGTGCTGAAGAACCCTTTCCCTATTTCTGTGACTTCAACGACGATCTCAACGAGAAGGTCAGGTCCGGCCGCCGCCAGGAACTCTCCCGCCTGCCCGGTTTCGACGCCGACGACTTGCCGGATCCGACAGCGGAAGCGACCTTCGCCTCGGCGAAGCTCGACTGGACGAAACGCGAAACGGACAGAGGCAGACAGTGGCTCGAGTTTTATCGTGGCCTGATTGCGTTGCGCCGGAAGCATATCGCGCCGATGGCGACAGGGGCAACCGTTAGCGGGCGATATCGCGCGTCGAACGGGGGCGGCCTGAAAGTCGAGTGGCAACTCTTTGATGGGCGAAAGCTGCAGCTTCGTGCCAACCTCAGCGAACAGGCTGACAAGACCGATGAAGCGGCAGCCGACGAGCAGATCTTCTTCCAGTTCGGCTCGTTCGTGTCGGGTCAGCTGGCTCCATGGTCGGTCGTCTGGTCCTTGGTCTCGTCGCCCCAGGTCCCGAATATGCAGGAATGAGCGATGGCAGCCTGGATAGCGCTTGCCTCGCCGCGGCCTGTCTTTGCTTGGACGACAGTCAAAAGATCCACCGTTGGATCAGGCAAGGCCCGTTAAACGCGCCATATCGGATCCCTCGAGTGCCGGCGTCTTCACCATCGCGTCGATCCCGGCGGATTCAACGGGCCTCGACAGGAAGTATCCCTGGATCTCGTCGCAGCCAAGCTCGGCCAGTCGTCTGCTCTGGCACGCCGTCTCTATTCCCTCGGCCGTGGTCTTCAGGCCTCGGGCATGGGCCAGGTCGACGATCGCATGGACGATTGCTTCGTTGCTGCCGGCATCACCCATCTGATCGATAAAGCACTTGTCAATTTTGATCCGGTCGACGTCGAGCGCCTGAAGCCGACCGAACGAGGAGAAGCCGGTGCCGAAGTCATCGAGCGCGAAGCGCACGCCGAGCCGCCTTAAGGCCTCGATATTGCGTCGGCATGTTCCGTCATCGTCGATCACGGCGCTCTCGGTAATTTCAATTTCAAGCCTGCGGGGATCGAAGGCGTGCCTGTTCAGCGCAGCGGTGACACGCAGCGCATAATTGTCATGGCGAAGCTCGATTGGGGATGCATTGACGGCTAGACCGAGGTCCGGCCAGCGCTTGGCCGCATGGAGCGCCGCTTGAAGCACGAGGTCGCCCAACCGGTCGATAAGCCCCGCCTCTTCAGCAATCGGAATGAAGACGTCTGGGCAAATCATCCCCTTGGCGGGATGTCGCCAACGGGCAAGGGCTTCCACCGAGATCATCCTGTTGTCGCCGGCCAGGTAGACGGGTTGGTAATGGACCTCGATCTGGCGGCCCTCTAAAAGGGCCGTGCGCAGGTCTTGCTCCAATGCGCGTCTAGCGCTGATAAGGCCCTCCATGTGCTGCCCAAAGATCGCGTAGCGGTTTCGTCCTGCCGCCTTGGCGTGATAGAGTGCGATGTCGGCTTGGCGAACGATCGCCTGTGCATCGCTGGCCGCGGCCTCTGCGAAGGCAATACCGATCGTAAGCCCGATCAGGATCGGCTGCCCATCTATTTCGAAGGGCTGGCGGATCGTGCCGATCAGCTTCTCCGCAAGCGCCTCGACGGCGTCTCGTTGTTCGGCCGGCGCCACGGCCGTGAATTCGTCGCCCCCGATGCGCGCCAAGAAGACATCAACCCCTGCAACCGCGCTCAGGCGCTTCGCCACCTCTGCAATGAGCTTGTCGCCGGTCGGGTGTCCAAGCGTGTCGTTGACCTGTTTGAAACGGTCGAGATCGAGGAACAGCACTGCAGCCTGCCCCGCCGCCAGGCGCCGTGATACTTCCGCGGTAAACGAGGCGCGGTTTGGCAAACCCGTCAGGCTGTCAAAATGGGCAAGGTGAAATAGCCTGCTCTGGCTGTCCATGAGACGCTCGGAACGTTTGTGCAGCACCAGCGCAAAGCCTGACACCACGGCAAGCAAGAGCAGCGCACCTGCGACAAAGACGGGTTCCGTTTGCCTGAGCGCACGCGTTCCCGGCCGGAACGGCGTCCAGCTGAAAAAGCCGAGGGGATCGCCGGCGGTCGATTTGATGGGATAATAGAGCCGTTCGGCGTGACCACCCTTGGATCGCTCATAACGCATATCCGCAAAGAGATATTCTGCGCCCATCGTCTGAGCGAAGTCACCATCGAGATAGCGCAGCGCTATATGGATTGCTTCGGTGCCTTTGACCTGCGCCAGATCTCCGGTGTCGGATAGGACAGGTTTTGCGCTAAGGATGGCCGGCCTTCCGGAGATGGCGACGATTTCGGACTCTCCGATACTCAACGTCTGTTCTGTCTTGCCCTGCTCATCTCCCCGAGCCAATCTCTGCCGGAGCTTTTCGGCCAAGGGGACGACATAGGTATCGACCTTCGAGAACGCCTCGGCCGCGCCAGGTGCGTCGGAAAGATAAGAAAAGATCGGTGATCCGCTCGCATCGAGGACGAAGGCACCATCATGGCCGAAATAGGTCTGCATCCACCGACCAAGGTTGGCATCGATCCATTCCTGGTCGCGCGCGGCAACCTTGCGCACGGCGTCGTCCCAGACCGTGGCGCTTTCCTGGTCGTGAGCGATCGCCGCTTGCTGTTTTCCGACAGTCACATCGACAAGCCGCTCCTGGCGGGCAATCGACATCTGGTCAGATTGTCTGGTGGCCCACAGCATCGTGGCATAGATTGAGCCCAGGATCGCGCCCGCAAGCAAGCTCGGCAGGACGATCCGCATCGGCAGACGGGTCTTCATGAATTGCATTGCTGTCGCTCGCATCCCAGTGACGAGAGCAGTAACCGCGATGGGTTAAAAATATGGCCAAATACTAATGTACGAAAGCGTACGTAAGGATCGACAAGCCGCAGGGCGAGATGACAACTGAGGCGAGCTCGGCCTTTGCCGGGTGGGCTCGGCGTTTTTCCTTGCGGGCGCAACCTTCGTTTGATCAATAGTTACGCTGGCATGAGCAATACCGAGGTAAAGACCAGCCGGAGCATGATCAAGTTCGTGCTCACCATCTTCATCATCGCGATCCTTGTCGCACTCACCTATCTCCTGTTTTTCACGCCCGGGAACCGACCCCTGTCGCGCAGAGCGTGAATGAAGTTGCCTGCTGATCCTCAGGAACGAGCGGCACCCGAATGTCTGAGTGCCCTGCCAAAGGCTGCCTAGCTCGTGCGAGGACAGGATCGGCGGCCTCAAACCGAATGACGTTCCCGCATGTCTCACTGCCGAACCCGATATCTCGGCAAGTCCATTGCCCGTAGCAGGGATTGTCTGGTCGACCGGTGGCAGCGGCACCGGAAACCGCCACTTTTTTCGATGCCACGAGCGTGGCCCAGATCATTCCGGAGGCCTTCGTTCCCTTACCTTCGCTGCCGCCCGCTCAATGCTTCCGCCTTTGCCGCGCTACCCCGCAAAGCGCTGTGCAATCAATCGCCTAAGATCTGGAACCTTTTGCTTTTCTTGAAGTTTGTGTTGAGCAAACGAGGAGACCATCATGCATAAGATCGCGCTAGTTTCGCTTGGCCTGCTGCTTTCGCCAATCGCCGCTTTCGCCCAGAGCGAAACCCCGGCGACGTCGCAGACCACACCGGCCGTCAACACTGACCACAATCCTGGCGCGCCCGTCGCTGGCAAGAATAGTTTCACCGAAGACCAGGCCAAGTCCAGGATTGAAGCGGCTGGCTATACCGATGTTTCAGGCCTCAAGCTCGATGACCAGGGCGTATGGCGGGCAAGTGCCAAAAAGGACGGCAAGGAGTCCGGCGTCTCTCTGGACTTCCAGGGCAACGTGACAATGGCCAAGTGACACTCAAGAACCAGATCGAGGATACAAACATGCAGACGATTACGGGACTCTATGACAGCTACGACGATGCCAGGGCAGCCGTTCGGGCGCTGGAGGATGCTGGCATATCTTCGGATGATATCAGCATTGTGACGAATAAGGCCAATGGTGCCGAGGTGGAGGGACAGGGAAGCTATGCTGCCGAAGGCGCGGGCACAGGCGCAGGCGTCGGTGCCGTGGCCGGTGGCGCGGGTGGTCTACTTACAGGCCTGGGCCTGATGGCGATACCGGGGGTTGGACCAGTGGTGGCTGCGGGCTGGCTGGTGGCAACCGCCGCTGGTGCAGCTGCAGGCGCAATTGCCGGCGGCGCGGTCGGCGGGATGGTCGGGGCAATGATCAAAGAAGGTGTTCCCGAAGACGAAGCGAACTTCTACGCCGAAGGCGTCCGCCGCGGCGGCTCGGTCGTTACCGCAAGAGTGGACGAAACTCGGCTTGCTGAAGCCAGGACGATCCTTCATCAGTCTCGGCCGGTCGACTATAACGCACGCCGAGCCAGCTATCAGGCGCAGGGCTGGAGCCGCTTTGACGAGACCGCGCAGCCCTACACGCGCGAGCAGATCGATGCGGAGCGTCAGCGTTACGGCTCGAACCGCGTATAAGCGATAGCGCATCTTCCAGATCTGGCGGCTGTTGCGGCCGCCGCCAGATCATTTCGGGTGAGATCACGGTGCCGAAGCGTGCCTGGAATCCAGATCACGGGGAACGCCTTCGCCCTCTGTTTAAGCCGACGCTTCTTTTCAGGCGCCGCGAAATAGGTTTCAGCTACAACTCCTCCCGCCCCTTCCGCCTCTATGGCATAACCGCGTGCCTCGATCTTTTGCCGCGGACATGACGTCGCCGATATCGGCTTTCGTCTCGAGCACGATCTCAGGCATGCCGGTTCCATATGACGGCGTCCCATGTCTCGGTAGGCGCGCCTCTTCTCAAGAATCGCAGACCATCAGCCGGCTGAACGTCAATGAGTGCCTTGGACGGGAGAGCGGCCCGTCCGCGTGTTTTTGGCAGGGCCGAAGATGACATGTCCGAGGCTAGCCGGCATGTCCAGATCATTGCCCGGTCTTGGACAAACATGATCCGCATCCTGCCTTTCTCAACATTCAGCTTCTTCGGCGGGGACCGGTCTTGTCTATGCCTATTCGATCGCGGAGCGCTGCGCAAACGCTCTCGCCAGGCTTCGGCGGACAGCGCTGTCGGAGAAGGGCTTTACGATGACGTCGAGCGACCCTTCGCGGCCAGAGCCGACGGCCCCTGGCGCGCCAGTGACGAAGATTACCTTGATCTGGAAACGGTCGATCAGTCGGCGCGCCAATGCAGCACCGCTTGGTCCGTCCGAAAGACTAAGGTCGACAAGCGCGGCATCCGTACGCGGAGCATGGGCAAGAGCCTGCTCCAGCGTCGTAACGAGCCCAACGACCTGGTGCCCCTCCTCCAACACGATCCGTTCAAGGTCCGCGGCAATGATCGGCTCGTCTTCGACGATAAGAACGCGCAATATTTCCTCCCTGACTTCACGCCGCCCGTCCCGTCATTTCCCGTCACGGCATCCGTAGCGATGGACCTCCCCAAGCGGGGCTCGAGCTTATAGCGGCGCACCCTCTCACGGCACTCGGCGAGCGACCGGATCCATAACCTGCACAGCCATTGACTGTTCCCATTCCTCGAGCGTTCAAAGAGATAATTTTGAGGGGCGAAGTGGATCGGCATGTCGCAAAATGTTGGATGGCGGCTTGATGAAAACTGTTTTGTTGGGCGCCAGGGCTGTCGGAGCGCCGCGCTTGCTGTATGTCAGGAGCTTGATCGGATTTTGCCGACTGTCGCGGCTCGCGCGCTCATCGCAGTCACAGGCCCGGGAGGAACTTCTTACGCTTTTCCGGATTAGGCGCTTATCGGCCTTGTGGCTGCGATGTAAAGGACAGAAGGTGGGATTCGGTACGAGTTTTAGAATTCGAGCACTGAAGCGAGACGAGGTTAAAAGCCAATGGGCGCCGAAATCGATCGCCTTCTGAACGGCAAGCGCGTCCTGATTGTCGAGGATGATTATTTCATTGCCGACGAGACGCGACGCGCTTTGGAAAGCGCCGGGGCAATCGTCATCGGCCCGGCCTCGTCAGTCGAAAGCGCACTCGCCCTGATCGACAGCACTACGCCTGATGGCGCCATCCTCGACATCAGACTGGACGGAGAACTGGTGTTCCCAATCGCCGAGCGGCTCCAGGAGACTGGGATTCCGTTCGTCTTCGCAACTGCCCATCTTGGAATCAATATCCCGGAGCGATACGGCGGTTATTACCTCTCTGCCAAACCGGGCGCACTGGATCAGATTTCGATTGCGCTTTTTAAACCTCGCTCTGCCGATCATTGAGCAACACTACTTCCGAGGCCGCACGACATCCAGGTATTCGATCGCCGTGTATTCGATCGCCGTCGCCTCTTCGCTGTGATAGCCTTGGGGCGAGGTTTCAGCTTCTCTGCCCGGATACGTCAAATAGGTCCAATCTTGATGACGTCTTCCGACAAGGTTCCTCATCATCCTGCTGTCGATATGCGTGCATGCCGTGAGGCGTATTGACGAGCGGGTCTGAGATTGGCAGCGCGAACCCTGAATGCGTGCGGCGGGGAACTGATCGTCGGCAGTAGTCGTGTAAGGCTCGCACTGCTGTCGGGGCAAATCCGGCGAAATTGTCCTGGCTACCATCCCGATTAGTGGGAACATGTCATCCTGGTCGAGGTTGCGTTCGCGTGAGACGATGGTCCCCCCTTCCCGACCTCCGGTCCGATACCGGCGTCGCCTCCACCTAGATGCCCTCTGGCATTCCTCCCGGCCAGGGGGCATCGCAAGTCGAGATCAATGAAGTGCAGCTGCAGATAAGCGCTGGTGGGGTAACTCGCGCCGACCGAAGTGATCCCTTCATCGTCCACTCGTATGAAGTCAATGGCGGTTTGTGGCTCTCCCGACTGACCTTGATCGTCTTTCAGGGTATTTGCGCCCCCGTCCAGGCTCCTTTTGAACGGTGCCTCGCCAGCACTGGTATAGCTTGTCGCTCGGGCCCGGGCAGTAACGTGCGTTGGTGTGGATCCTCCTTGCACTCAAGCATCGGAGACCCGTTCGGCTTTATTATCAACGATGAAGGACGTGGGGTGACGGCTGGAGGTGCCCCTGATCGAACCGGCAGCTTCATGACATCGAAACGAGGATCTGAAGGCCTGGGCGTGGCCGATGGCCTTGAGAGAAGGCAAATCAGCTGAAGGAGCAGGCTGCTCCTCCAGCTGGATCAGGTTAATTGTTGTGCGCCGCGCAGGCCTCGTCCATCGGCGTTGCGTTGCTGCTGCCGCCCTGTGTCTGCAGGTTGCCGGTGCCAGTGCTGCTGGCAGCTTCGTTGCCGTTGCAGTTTGCGTTGGCTGAACCATTGGAGCTCGTGCTGCCGGTCGTGGTGTTATCGGTAGACATGGGCTTTTTGACGTCGCTGGACGCGCCGCCGCCGGCATCGTTCGTGTTGCGGTCGATGGTGGCTCCTGTCGGCGCCGGATTGGACTGGGCCAAGGCCGGACCAGCAAGGCCGAGAGCGAAGAGAGACGCGATAATGATTTTCGTACGCATGTGATTCTCCAGGGGTTTTGCGTTGGTTGCAAGGTGTCAACCTAGATTTGGGCTCATTGTTCCGCCTTAAGACCAAAACGAATGCGGGGCAGCCAATCTCACGGTTTAGTCAGACGCAGGCGGCGCCTCGGAACCAAGTTCAGCTCTGTCGCTGCGTTCGAACGAGGACGGGTTCTGATGTTATCCAGGATCAATCGGTTGCTCCTTGCAACCGCGCTGATGACAATGCTTGGCCCATGCAATCAGGCTCGGGCGTTCAGCACCGACTGCGCCACAGCCTGATCTGACGACACCGGCTCCTGCGTCCCGGTTCTCGGGGCGTGAAGAAGGTTTTTTGCCGGTGTGCTTCCCGATATCCCTCCTATCATCCGACCAGCGAGACCTGCCGGAAGAAAAGACGGGATGCTCGGCATCTGTCGCTGAGCCGGTTGATCTTGAGAGTACCGAAACCACAGATCTCGATGCTCGCAAGCAGCAGTCATGGCTGACGCCGTTTTGCTAGGCCATCAGCTTTAGAAGTTCCAACCCTGCCGTCGGCTTCGCGACAAAGGTGACGCCGGCGGCGACATCCTTATGCGAGAGCTTTACCAGCCCTGACGTCACGATTACCCGCGTCGACGGCCAGGATATGCGCACCTTGGCAACGAGCCCAAGGCCATCCATGCTTCCAGGCATGTCGATATCCGTATAGAGCGTGTCTATGACGTTGTTCTTCAGAAGGACAAGCGCCTCATCGGCATTGGCAGCCTCCAGGGTCCGGAAGCCGGCTTGATCGAGAAAGTCGACAATATTGTAGCGAAGCTGATGCTCGTCCTCGACAACGAGGACGCTGCGCGGCTCGTTTTGCGATAGCGCCAGCCTCGGACGCTCTATCACCTCCCTGCCGTCGGCGGACGCCTGCGTTTTTTCCAGGAGGTCGCGCTCAAGTACGGCTTGGCGCCAATGGATCTCATCCTGGCCAAAGGGTTTGCCAGCCTCCTCCCAAAGAGAATAGGCACGCTCGGCGATCCATTCGTTGCGATTGTTGCTCATCGGTACCATCCCTGTTTTGACCCGGCTATCAAACGTTTTCTGACCGCTCGAGTTCCCAGGCTATGGCTTGGAATGAGCGTCTGTACGATGGCAGACATTGCAGTGCTGTCTCCGGAAAATAGCGAGGTTACGGGCTCGCTGGGGACGCGACCTTTGGCTCGTCCGTCCGTCGATGTAAGCCTCGATTGCTCGGTGCGAAGCATCACGACCATCAGAACGACGCGAGGCCTGGAACTTGCGTGTCGTTTCGGTGTTCTTGCAGCGAAGGGAGTGGCGACGGCAATGGAAGCACCGATCATCATTGACCAATATATCGAAATCTACAGGCAGGGCGGGCTTACCGCTTTGAATGCGACCCTTGGTGCCATGGGAGCGGACCATCGGGCGGACATTCTGGCTGCGTTGGAACGGATAGGCTTTCAGATCGAGTGGCACGTGGAAGCCACGACAGGAACTCGATCCGGCATCGTCTGGGCAGGTCCCGATCCGCGTTCTGACTGAGCCTGTTGCGGCGCCGGGATCTCATATAAGCTCGCTCGTATCGATAATGGAGGCGGCGATATAACGCTCGTCGCCCTCGTTGAAGTAGTAGACGCAGACGAGGCTTCCGTCGGTGCGCAGGATCGAACGTACATAGCCAAGATCGGGCAGGCGCCCGTCGTTGCGGATGATGTGTTCCAAAGACCAGGTCCTGCCGCCATCCGAGCTTGTTTTCAGGCGCAGGCCGAAAGGCCGATCTCTGACACCATAGACCAAAAACAGGCGCCCCTCCGCCGACATAGCCAGACTGGGAGGGTTTCCGCCCTTGCCCGTGCTGTCGACGACCGTACCCAAGCGATGCCATGTACAGCCGCCATCCCAAGATCGATAGGCGTCAAGCCAGCCGCGACTGTCGACGCCGTGCCCACATCGCAGGATTGACAGGATGCTTCCGTCAGGAAGGCTGGCGCTTGCCGGCATGATCGCGTAGCCTTCGGGGTTTTGGACATGCGTTCCGACCAGGCGGAAGCGTCTTGCACCGTCGCACGTCTCCGCACAAAAGGTCTCCCCCTCCGTTCCGTCAGCCTTGGCGCGCGTCAACATGAACAGGGCTTTTTTTTCCGAAAGAGCGACGATGTCGGTGCGTGCAGCAAGACCGTCCTTCATCAATCCGTTGAAGGCATAGGGGCCATCCCAGCGTTTGCCGCGATCACGGCTGACGTAAAACCAGCTGAGTGCACTCCCGCCAAGCCCCGTGCGCGGCCATGACAATCGTTTCCCGATCGAGAAAATTTACCGGGGTCCGAAGAGGCCCCAACACGGCGCCATCGAAATGCACTCCCGCCTTTAGCCGCGAAGAAAGATGCTCGTCAGCCGACAAGCTTTCGCCGCCGGGAATGATGGCGTTGAAGGGCTCGATCGCCCATGTACGACCGCCATCGAGGCTGCGGGCCTGCAGCGGTGGAAAGGGGCTGTTCTTGTCTCGAGCATGCAATCTTCCCTGGGTTCCTTTCCATCCTGCGGCAAACACTGCAAGCACTTCCGCGTCCCAGGCCCAAGCTCCGTAGTTGGCCGGCCAGGCTGCAAATCGGCCCTTTCGGCGATAGATCTCGTAGTGTTCCATCCTCACGATGCGGCTTTCACTGCCGGCGCTTTGCGCGCGCGTGCAATTTGACGCCAAGTATAAAGGTCGAGAGACAGAAGCAGGCTGCGTTTGCCAGGATGATCGGCAGCTCGTTGCGGAGCAGACCAAACAGTGTCCACAAGGCAAAGCCTGTGACGGTCAGAAGGTACATTCTTGTCGAAATCGCCGCCGTCTCCTGGCTGCGCGCGATCTTGAGCGCTTGCGGCACGAAGCTTGCTACCGAACATAAAGAGGCCGCATAGCCGATCATTGTTACCATCTCCATGTCATTACCTCCGACGATGAGAATCTGCCTTGTCGAACGGTGGCGACATCATCAAAGGCGCAAACAGATCCTCAAAAAAGCCAATTCGCTCATTGCCCGAGTGCGTCGGGGTCGCAAACACGATGCGATCCGCATGCAACGCAGCGTCCCTTCCGCGCGACAGGACTTTCAGAAGGCTGGGTTTGGGCTTGGTGCGAAAGCCGACCGCCAGTCCTGTCGGGCCGGCCTCCAGCCTTTCGATACCGCATTTTCGGGCAACGGTCTTGAGTTTGGCGAGCCGCAAGAGGGTCACGATCTGCGGGGGCAGCTCGCCGAATCGATCCTCGAACTCCTCTGCAAGTTCATCGATCTGGCCGACAGACGACGCTTTTTCGAGACGAGCGTAAAGGTTCAGGCGCAATGTTGGATCGGGAATATAATCGGCGGGTATCGACGCGCTCTCGCCGATCGCCGTCGAAACCGGCCCATTTGACGAAGACGACCTCTTCGATGCTGCGGCGATCGCGTCTTCGAGAAGCTTCTGATAGAGGCTGATGCCGATCGCCTTTATATGGCCGGCCTGGTCCTCACCGGTTAGATCGCCTCCGCCCCTGATATCAAGATCCTGCAGGCTGATCGACAGCCCCGCTCCCAGCCGATCGTGTTCGACGAGGGCCGACAACCGAAGGCGCGATTCCTCCGCAATCTGATGCTGCGCTTCTGTCAGGAAATAGGCCACGGCTTGCGCCTGGCCGCGACCGACCCGACCCCGCAACTGATGCAATTGAGACAGACCGAAGCGATCGGCATTCCAGATGAGGATCGTGTTGGCCCGCGGTACGTCAAGGCCGTTCTCGATGATGTTGGTCGACAGAAGAACGTTGCCGTCGCCATTTGCGAAATCGACCACGACCCGGTCAAGGGCTGTTGCACGCAACTTTCCGTGCGCGATCCTGACCGTTAATTCGGGAACGATCTCCTTGAGCATCCCGGCAAGATGATCGATATCCTCAATGCGTGGAACGATGACGAAACTTTGCCCGCCTCGCCGGTGCTCACGCAGGAGCGCCGTGCGCATGGCGACTGGGTCGGCCTCGACGAGATGGCTCCTCACGGGCCTGCGGCGCGCCGGGGGTATGTTCAGCAGGCTGACATCCTGTATGCCAACCATCGCAGCCTGGAGGGTGCGTGGGATGGGCGTTGCCGACATGGTGAGCCGGTGAAGCCCGGGCGAAAGAGTATTCATTTTCTGCTTGGCGCGTGTTCCCAGGCGTTGCTCCTCGTCGATGACCAGCAGTGCGAGATCGGCAAATTTGATATCTCGCGCCAGAATCGCATGGGTCGCCACCAAGATGTCGATTTCACCGTCTGCCAGTCCGGCCTTGATCCTTGCCGCTTCTTTCCTGGACACAAGCCTGGACAACATGGCGATCCTGAGCCCGGTCCGCGCGAAACGACGTTCAAATGTCTCGAAGTGCTGGCGCGCCAGAACGGTTGTCGGCGCCACGATGGCGACCTGTGCGCCGCAAAGCGCCACAACGGCTGCAGCCCGCAGCGCAATCTCTGTCTTGCCGAAACCGACATCGCCACACACGAGCCTGCTCATCTGCCTCCCCGAGGCGAGATCCGTCAGAACGGCATCGATGGCTTCAGACTGATCGCGCGTCAAAATGTAGGGAAAATGAGAGACGAACTGCTCGTAGTCGCGAAGAGGAGCCACGAAGGAACGCGCTTTTGCCTCCTGTCTCTGCTTTTGGAGACGGCGCAGATGGCGAGCCGTAAGGGCGATGTCGCGAGCGATCGTCTGCCGGCGCTTGGCCCATGCTTCCGTGTGAAGGCGATCGAGCGGCACGGCCTCCGGCTGGCCGCCATATCGCCAGATCTTGCCGAAATCCTTCATCGGAACGAGGATCGATGCGCCGTCGCGATACTCGAGCCGGGCTGTGTCCTGGATCAGCCCATCAATCTGCAAGCTCTCCAGGTCAGCCAGAATACCAATCCCGTGATCCTCGTGAACCACCGCATCGCCCAGTTGCAGTTCGGGCTCGGAAAGCGCCTGTGCGCCTGCGGGCGATCGCAATCCAAGGACATCGCCAAGTCCGATAACGACGAGATTATCGGCGGCAGAGGCGAAGCCCTGCTCCAGGTCGCCGGCAAGTGTGAGCAGAGATCCAGGCGGGGCGTTTTCAACATCGGACCACTGCAGAACGGGCCTGGCGCGGAGATTTCCGGTCCGTTCGGCGCGCCTGCGCAGGGTGTCGAAGACATCCCCACGCCCTGCCAGCACCAGCTTTTGCTCATGGGCGAGCGCAGTTTCGATGAACTCGGCAACTGCCCGACGTGGACGTGGCGTCTCGAAGAATTTCGGGACAGGCTCGCCGCCCCGAAGATCCAATTCCTGTAACGCGACCTTCCTCCTCGCCGCCTGCCATTCTTTTTCGTCGAGATAGAGGGATTGTGCTTCTGCCAGCGTCCCTGCGCGCAAGACACGCTCGGCCTGCCTGGCGTCGTCGATGATGGCGAGGTAACGTGCGGCGCGCGCCTCGGAACCAGCTGCAAAGATCATTGGCACCTCGCCGAGCGCATCGAACGCAGTTTGAAGGTTGCCATAAAGACCAAACAGGTGCCGTGCGATGTCGGACTGCGATGGAGACGGCGCACTCTCGGTACTTTCGGGCTGCCCGTCGCAACGTATCGCTTCGGAAGCCGGTCCCAACGAGATCGTGTTGAGGCTCCCTTGCGTCCGTTGCGTCAGCGCATCATAGCTGCGCAACTCCCGGATCCTATCCCCGTGCGTGAGCAGGGCCCGCACAGGATGCTCCCCTCCGGCGGGAAAGATGTCGATCAATTCGCCACGAATGCCGTATTCGCCGTGATCATCAACGACACTGTCTTCTATATAGCCCGTTCGCTGCAGGAAACGCTCAAAGGCGAGGCGGTCAAATGGCTCACCCACCCTGAGTTCGTATCGGCTTGCCTCGATCACCGCTTGAGGCGGCACGCGTTGGAGGAGCGCATCGAGCGACGTTACCAGCAATCTTGATCCGTCACCGTGCGCCCATTGCCATAGCGCCTCCATTCTCAGTCCCATCGACTGCCGCGAGGGCGGTACCCGGTCGAACGGCAGACAGTCCCAGGGAGGAAAGAAGACAGGCTTCAGGTCTGCCGCAAGGCAGGCTACCGCATCAAAGATCGTGCGTGCGCTGCCCTCGCCCGATGCAACATAGATCAGTCCTTTTTCGGATTGCTCTGCCGCGACCAAAAGGCGAGCGGCGATGAATGCAGCTGGCGGACGTGAGGTCTTTTCCAAGGCCGGGTCACGTGTAAGCGGGGCACCCCCGGTCTGATCGGTCGTTCGCAACAAAAATCATCCTTTGCAAGGCGATACTCGGATCGCCGCCCTAAGATCGAGGCCACCGTCCGCCTCCGACAGCGCATGCCCCGCCCGCGTCGGTGGGCATCGTATCGCTTCCTGGTAGGGGTGGTTCAGCCAGCGCCTTAAAAACGGCGACGGCAGAATGGCGATGGCACGGCTTGTCCTGAAGGTGGCATCCTTTCGTGTCCGCCGAGCCTTCCGCGCTGCCTGCCGTCATGGGTCCGAACCCTGCTGTTGGGCCTGCTGCCTTGCCGCTTTCAATTTGGCGCTCTTCTCGCCGCGGCGCCGGCTTTCCTCCTCCACTGCGCTGCGCGCCACACGATCTGTTTCCTCGAAGGCTTCCCGCCTTTGTTTGGCTGATGTGGACAGGCGTGGTCGCGGCGCGGCAGTATCGTCAGCCATCTGAGCTCTCCCAAGAAGTCATGATCACCTGCAAACGCTTCAGACGCGCGATTGATGCATGCCTGTACGCTAGCGGACCGAACGCCAACCTCTCCTGGTTGTTCGCATTCTCGGCGCTTGTCGACCAAGACGCGCGCGCGGCTGGATACCTTTTGAACCCAGAGCAGGAGAAAATGGAAGATACTGTCGATGTTGGGGTCGCCGGGAGGCGACGAGGATCGAGCCGGCAGATCTTGATGAGCGCGCGCGATCCGACATCATCAATGAAGGCGCCTGTCTGAGCGGACCCGTCGACGCCCACCGCGGCGTTAGTGCAGGGTCGTCACCGCGCGCTGTTTTGCAATGCTCTGAAGCGCTGCCACCAGGTTTTCGCATTCTTCCAGGAGTAGCCGAAGGTGGTCATCGTCCATGCCAGCGATTTCGCTGGTTGCGGTTGACATGGCGGCGATAAGCCGGTCGATCGAAACGCAGTCGGCTGCGGGCGAATGCCCGAGCACGCCTTCGCGATGGCGCACCAGTTCACCGACGATCCGCAGGACGAGGGACCGGCGTTCTATCTCATTCAGAGAGGACAGAAAGCTTATTGCATGCCTTATATCGGCGAGCAGCGGTGTTCTCATTCGATCTCCCACCATGAGATCGAGACATATCACCGCCCCCCTCCTTGCAATACGGACCATGGTCCGATCTTAGGCTCTCCGTCATCCAGCGTACGATCAGTGGAACACCAGGTCGCATCAAATGGGCCAGCCTTAGCCCGGCGACAATGGCGGCTGGCGCTTGTGCTCGCTTGCCTGATAGGCAGCGAGGATCTTTTGCGCAGCCGCCTGCGTTACGTCCCTGCCCTCCAGGAAGTCGTCAATCTCATCATAGGTCACGCCATAGACATCCTCGTCCGGCCGCAAAGGCGCATCGGATTCAAGGTCGGCGGTCGGGATCTTGAAGACCAGATCATCCGGTGCACCGAGATGCGCTGCGAGCGCTCGCACGCGCCGTTTCGTGAGGCCCGCGAGCGGCAGGATATCGGCGGCGCCGTCGCCGAATTTGGTATAGAAGCCCATGACCGCCTCGGCCGCATGATCCGTGCCGATGACAAGGCCGCGCGTCGTTCCGGCGAGCGCATATTGAGCCACCATGCGCTGGCGGGCCTTGATATTTCCAAGGTGAAAATCAAGTCGCGTCTGTTCGAGGAGATCACTCGCCTCGCGCTTGACGCCATCGAGCGTGGCGTCGGCGGCAGGTTTGATATCGATGGTCACGACCCGATCCGGTGAAATGACCTCCAGTGCCTTTTGCGCGTCATCCTCGTCTGCCTGTTTGCCGTAGGGAAGGCGAACTGCGATGAACCGGAGGCTGTATCCAACGTCGCGAAGAGAGGCGGCGGCGTGTTGCGCAAGCAGACCTGCGGCGAGGGAATCGACGCCCCCACTGATGCCGAGCACAAGGGAGCGGCAGGATGCGGTGCGGGCATAGTCGGCGAGAAACCGTATGCGACGTTGCGCCTCTGTGGCTTGATCGAACCGATTTGCTACCCCAAGCCGCTCGGCAATCTCTCTCTGCTGATCGAAATTCATCGTCACCGTTCCGATCAAGGCCAGACGCCAAGTCTAGTTTCGCTCAACGAATTTGGCAAACCGGCTCGTTTTGCCATCCTTCGTCTCCTCCTGATAAAGAAATTCCAGCTTGTTTTCGTCGAAGATCTGAAAGAATTCGTCCCAGCCGATCTCCTCAAACGCCTCTTCCTTTTCGCCGAAATCGATGCGAAGCAGGCCTCCTTTACCTTTGGTGCGGATGACAGAGGGACGGCCTTTTCTCTCCTCGACCCAGTCACGGATCGTCTGGTGATCGGTGGTCCTGTCAGAACTGCTCATGTTAGCCTCCTCTGGCTGCAGAAGATGCGCGAGTGCATCTACAAGAGTGGATGGGTTTTCTTCCAGTTTCGATAAGGGGCAAGTAGCTGTCCTGGAAACCGGGCTTCGATTTCCTCCTCCACCAGCGCGATGCGCGAGAGTATCTGCTCGCGCCCGGCGACGTCGACGGCCTCGCTGGCGGTCTCCAGCTGCCGCATCGCCAGGAAAACCTCTTCGATGCTCATGGCCGAAAGCTGCGATGCAATCTCTTCAACCGGTCGTGTGGAAATGTCGATGGCGGGCATTCGCGGCTCCTTTCTGATTGGCAAGCAACTTCGCTTGCGTCGCATTGTTCCTCGCGCCCGGGAACAACTAGCACCGATCCTTGTTTTGCATCCCGGTCCAAAAGGAGGTCCTCATGAAGAACATTCTAACCGCTTCGATCATTTTCGCCGCCGCCACTACCTCGGTCTTTGCACAATCGGCAGCCGAGAAAACCGGCGTGAACTCGGTCATGGGAATGGCGCCGAAAACAGAAGACTTCGTACTCGAAGCAGCCAGCAGTGACATGTTCGAAATCGAATCCAGCAAGCTTGCGCTCGAACGCGCCGATGACAAGACGAAGACATTCGCCCAGCAGATGGTGGCGGATCACCAAAAGACCTCCGAGGAACTGAAGGCGATGATTGCCGGCGGTAAGGTCAAGGCAGCTGTCCCGGCCTCCATGACATCGTCACACAAAAGCATGCTCGATGATCTCAGCAAGCTCCAGGGCGACGACTTCACCAAACTCTATCATTCCGACCAGGAAGACGTGCACGAGGAGGCCGTCGATCTGTTCAAGCGCTATGGCGAGGAGGGGGACAATCCCGAGCTCAAGGCCTGGGCCGCAAAAACCCGTCCTGCGTTGGAACACCATCTTCAGATGGCAAAGGATCTGAACAAGTAATCTCGATTGACCCTGTGGAGACGATCTCCGCGGGGTCGCCCCGCTGCATCCAAGGCGCGCGCCTCATCGCAACTGGACCCTTGATGCGTCCCTCAGAAAACTCTCGGTTTCCAGGAGCTCGAGTTGCACTGAGAAACGGTCTCCGAGCAAGGCAAGCGAGGCATCGTGCGTGTCGTCAGCGCCACTGCAGACCGCATCAGTCAGCAGGCGCACGCGATATCCAAGATCGATTGCGCCCAGTACCGCCGCTAGCACGCACACATCCGTTTCACCGCCCGTGACCACGAGTGTATCGACGGATTCTGCCTGCAGCGCTGCATGCAGCTTGCCGCTTATCCATGGCGAGTAGGTCATTTTGTCAAAGATTCGGGCAGGCGGTACGAAACGGCGAAGCTCCGGGACGAGATCGAGCATATCCTCGCCAATGCGCTCACGCGTCATATCCTCCCACTTGCGGTAATAAGCCTGCCACGCACCTGGCATCTGATCGGCGCGCGCAGGCGGGATGAAACGCGTGAAGAGAGTTCTTTCGGGGTGACGTGCGACAAGTTCTGCGACGGCAGGAGAGACTTTTGCCATCCAGGCAACATGCCAGGGCGTCTCTTCGGCAAACATCCGCTGCATGTCGATGCATAAATGGATCCAGTTTGGGTTCAAAATCGTCGTCTTTCGCTTTGGCCCTTTGAAGAACTGAACTTCGCTCCGGGGCCCAGGTTCCCGCTGCGCTGGAGACGTGCCGCGGCATCCAGAAGTGCCGGTCATATCCGTGCACAGCCGACCGGTCTCCATGAAGCGAACAGGCGCTTGAGTGGAACCACGAAGCTGGCCCGGGTGTTTTGGTTCGGGGGCCAAGCCAGGAGATCAGCATGCAAGTAAGAGACGTAATGACGAGACAGGTGGTGACTGTGGCGCCTCATATCAGCATCCGCGATGTCGCGCGGCTTATGTCGGAAATTGATTCCGGTGTCATCCCTGTCGTTGGGAATGAGGTCTTCGGGATTGTCACCGACAGGGACATCGTCGTGCGCGCCGTCGCCGAAAACGTCGATATCGCCGGGCCAATCTCGAAAATAATGACGAGCGGGATCGAAAGCTGCCTGGAAAGTACCGAGCTTCGCGAGGCGGCCCACCGTATGTCCGAGCTTCAGATGCGCCGCCTCTTGGTTTTTGATGATGGTGGAAAAATCACCGGCATCTTGTCGCTCGGCGACATAGCAAAACTGAACGAGGAACTTGCCGGCGTCACATTGGAAGATATTTCCGACGACGAGAGCCACTAGCGCCGACGGGTCGGCATTCGTTGGAGCTACAAGCGCTTACCGAACCTGCCATCGCCATCTCCTTACGCCTAGCCGCGGCCCGGCAATCGCCGATTAAAGAAGCCCCAGCAAGGTTTCATTCGCCACGATCGCTCGGCTGGCAATCACTCGCTTTTCGAGCGCGCGCCGGAACCGTAACGATACCTCGACGTTCGAAATGGGAAGAGGAGTTGCTGGCATGAACAAATTCAAGAGATCTGGCCTGGTAAGACATCCGGATGACGCTGGACTGACACTTGCTGGCGCGTTGACGCCAGGGATCCTCCCGATCTGGCTGATCAGAAAACGGATTGTATCGCCGCAAATCGGCCAGGCTGGGATGGCAGGGCCCGCGCCCGATCGGGCACAGGACCTCCGCTTTGGAAGGGATGATCCGAGGAAGCGAGCACCTGGCCCGGATTGCCGCAGGACGGCAGCTGAGTGAGGACGCACCTTCCGTGCGATCGCCATGATCGGTTATCGGTATGGGGCCCACTCAACAAAAGGCGATCGCGGCACGCGCGGCTTGGCAGCGTTGAAATTCGCTGAAGAAAAAATGCGCCCTGCAAGCTTGGGTCGAAAGGCAACCGGGAAATGGGCCCGCACCGCAGGATTGCCGCAGCGACCATCGGCAAGGGAGCGCCACCCGGATGCGATGGAACCAAAATTAATGTTGCAAGTTCGGATATCAGCGCCATGGAGGTAAATATGAATATCGCTTTCAAAGCAGTGCTTTTATCGTCGGTGATTGCCAGTTTCGCCGCACCATCGATCGCCGATGCGCAGGTCGAGCTGCGTCTCGGTCCTGGCGGTGTCGAGGTCCAGAACCACGATCGGGACCGTTACGATGATCGCTATTATGAGCGCGGCCCGCGCCGCCGCTGCGATCCGCGCGATGCGCTGGACAACGCCCGCGATGCGGGACTTCGCCGGGCGCAGATCATCCGCGAGACCCCGCGCAGCATTACGGTTCAGGGATTTACCCGAAGCGGCAGGCCAGACCGCATGAGCTTTGCCAATGTCAGGGGATGCCCCGAGATCTGAGCGCGCGTCCTCCGAAGCCAGACCATGCACATACCGTCGGCAAATGCCGAGCTGCGAAATCGGTTGGGTATGAACGGGCGTTGCATGCTATGTATTTTGGCGGCTGGTCGCCGTAGATCAGCAAGCATGCCTCGCAAAAGCCGGTGCCGAACGCATGGATAATCTCGACAGCGAAATGATAAGCCCAGCAATCCTTTGCGACGTCATCCTGACGGAATGGATGGGGCAAGGACGAACTGGCTTTGAAATCCGGGCCCTGCGGCAGGAAATGGAACTCTATTATCTAAATGCGGGACTGACAGTGCCGCCTGAGATCGGCGATCCTCGCAGGCTGGTGCCTGTGAGGCGGCTCCTCGAAGCCCGCCCGGATCGGGTCAGCTCGGTAGATCCGGCTGCCATTCACTGGCGCTTCACAACTGCGTCCTGATGGCAAACTTTGATCACTGCGATAAAAGCTTTCTGCGATCGAACAGGGCTTAGTGCTCGGCCATACCAACCAACTAAAACGTGTGTCACCGGTTTGTGTTCCGGTACGGCGGCGTACGGGAACATCAAGGCAGGGCGCGCATTGATCAAGGCCCTCGTACGGCGGCGAATGTCGGCAAGGAGCGATAACCCATTTGACAGGAGGAGCCACTATGGCAACCGCTAAGACATTGGATGACCTGTTTCTAGACACTCTGAAGGACATTTACTTTGCCGAAAAGCAGATCCTGAAGGCTCTGCCGAAGATGGCGCGCGCAGCCCAGTCCGAAGAAGGCAGGGCCGGCTTCATCCAGCATCGAGACGAGACCCAAGGACAGATCGAGCGCCTGGAGCAGGTGTTCGAGCTTGTCGGAAAACCGGCGCGGGGAAAGACCTGCGAGGCGATCCAGGGCATCATCGCGGAAGGTGAGGAAATCATGGAGGAGTTCAAGGGCTCACCTGCGCTCGATGCAGGGCTGATCTCCTCGGCGCAGGCCGTTGAACACTACGAGATCGCGCGCTACGGCACCTTGATCGCCTGGGCCAACCAGCTTGGACTGAAAGATGCCGTTCCTCTTCTCAAGGCTAATCTTTCCGAAGAGGAAGCGACCGACAAGAAGCTGACGCAGCTTGCGCAGGCGCAGGCCAACCCCAAGGGCCAAAAGGTCGCCTAAGGCAAGCACACCAAAAGGTCGCCCGGCGGGCGGCCTTTTTCGTTGTGCCCGCCGCTCTGGGCGACAAACAGCACCTCTGCCAGATGATGCGGATTGTTCCCGACAGGTGCCGGCGACGCCTTATGTTTAGTCCCGCCGGCGTCTGAACGCTTCGCGCAATTGCCGTTTTTTCCGGGCCTGTTCCAGGAAGTAATCGGCGTAGCCGAGACAGGCGTAGAGGAGTGGTCTGCCAGCAACGGCAAGGATCAACAACAGAGCGATCTGTAACATGGGTGGGCTGTCCGATTTCGTCTGTGTCAGGAACATGCAGCAAGGCGCGATGTTCCCGACTGATCGCTTCCCCGGCCATGCGATCAGAGATCAACCTCGACGTGATCCCCCATATCCGGTCGCGCTTTGCTGACCGCCGCGGCGGCCATCTTGATATAACTGACCAGCGTGCCGGGACTGTCCCAATATTCGGCGAAAGATGGTGTCACCTTGAGAATGCGGATGGACGGATCATCCGCGTCGTCCCACCAGGCCTTGGCGGGCGTTGCCCAGAACTCGCGGATCTTATCGCGGTCGTTCTGGATGACGGCTGTGCCAGAGATGGAGACATATTTCTGGTGGCCAGGATCGGCAAAGGCCAGATTGACGTGCGGGTATCGAGCAATTTCCTCATCCTTATGGCTTGCAACATCGGTAAGGAAGTAGATGGCGTTTTCCAGCCTTTCGACATAGGCCGACATTGGACGCGCTTTAAGGTCCAGGCCATTATGAGTCGTCAGCATGCAAAAGCCGATTTTTTCGATGAGATCCCAGAGCTTTTGTTGTTCGTCAACTTGATCGGGCATTTTACCTCCAATTTGGCAATGTGGGCTGACCGCGTGGAAACCTGGTCGACGCGGAAAGCGCCGGGATAGTGCGCGCAGCCCTCCGCATCCAAAACAGGCATCACGCGGCGGATGTTCACGCTAGCTCGACTACCGGGAACCAACTCCGCCGATGCTGGTTGTGTTCCCGAACGAGGAGAATAAGCATGTCGAATGTCTTGCGTGGCGGTGATGATGCCGTCAACAATGCCACGAGTACCACCCATTTCGGTCGCTCCGTGGAAAGCCTTGCACAGATGCTTGACGCGCAAGCGGAGGCGGCTGCCGGCGATCAGAACGAAGCCTTGAACCTCTATAGGCTCGAGCCGATCGCCGCTCCGGATGATCCGCGATGGGACAATAGCCTCAATCACGGGATTGTCCTGGTGGCAGCGCGCACGCCCGGTGATGCCCGTATCGTAGCCTCGGGCCGCGAACTGGATTTCATGGAAGTGGATTCGGCGCCCGCCGAAGACGTCACCACGATCAATGCAAGCGCTTTTCGCGACGACAAACTCTATACGGTCGTCGAGGTCGAGCGCAATCGTAGCGACCTCATACGCGGCGTGGTCGAGGGCGAGATCTCCGTTGCCACGATCAAGCCGGTGCAGCTGGATTAAGGCCAGCCATCTTCGGAAAGGCGCAGGACATCATGCAGATCATCAACTTCCGATCGCAGCCTGCCGCTGCAGACCGGCCGGACCACGATTACGTGTCGATCGACCAGAACGGGCAGGAAATCTACAAGTTCGCGTTGCAGTACCACTGGAAAGATAAGACCTGGGCTGCTGAAATTTGGGCCTATTCCCTGGATGACGCCGAGAGGCGCGTCCAGGCTATGCGGCAGTCTTTGATCGTCTCGGGACAGCTCTACAGCGATATCGGTTGCGAAGCGTTGCCCTTCATACCTGCGGGCTGACACCCGTCCGAGATTTGACAGGAGATCGCCGTGACAATCTTCACCGGATCGGTAAAACTTGATGACGAGGTCACCCTCGTTTTCCTGTCCCTGGCTATAACGATGATAGGGTAGATCCGCGGCTATGTCCGCAAGGTTGTCGCTTCGAAAGACGACGATGCTGTCTTCCCGGGCGAGGAGATGAGCCCGGCCGCCGCGTTCGAAATCGCACGCAGCCACGTGCGGGACGATCACCTTATTCTCATTGAACTTGCCGAGGGGGTCGAATGGGATCGCGCTTGGGGCGACCTGGTTGTCTGACAGCCTAAGCTCCAGCCGCAATCGACTTATCGACGGCGGTTGGCAACAGCGGCGCGATCAGGCGCCGTCCGGAATGGAGAGATTCGATGCCAAAGACTGTCGGCGATTTCGTCGTCTCGCGCCTGAAGGACTGGGGCGTACGGCGCCTGTTCGGCTACCCCGGCGATGGCATCAACGGCGTCTTCGGCGCCCTCCAACACGCGTCCGGAAAAATAGAATTCATCCAGGCACGCCACGAGGAGATGGCAGCGTTCATGGCGGCCCACGCGAAGTTTTCCGGCGAGCTCGGTGTCTGCATCGCAACATCGGGACCAGGCGCCACGCATCTGATCACCGGTCTTTACGATGCCAAGATGGATCATCAGCCAGTGCTCGCAATCGTCGGCCAGCAGGCGCGACATGCGCTAGGCGGCCACTATCAGCAGGAACTTGATCTTGCCTCCCTTTTCAAGGACGTCGCCGGTGATTTCGTCCAGCAAGCCTCGACCCCGGCGCAGGTCCGCCATCTGATCGACCGGGCTTGTCGCATCGCGCTCGCCAACCGGACGGTGACGACCGTCATCCTGCCGAACGACCTTCAGGAGATGCCCTATGAGGAGCCGCCGCGCAAACATGGGACAGTGCATTCAGGACCGGGCTACAGCCGTCCACGCATCTTCCCGCATGGTGACGATCTTCAGGCCGCCGCTGACATCCTGAACGCCGGTAAAAAGGTGGCGATTCTGGTCGGCGCCGGCGCACTGAACGCAACCGACGCGGTGATCGCCGTTGCCGACCGCCTGCAGGCAGGTGCGGCAAAAGCCCTTCTTGGAAAGGCTGCCCTTCCAGACGACCTGCCTTGGGTCACCGGCTCGATCGGCCTTCTCGGAACCAAGCCATCCTGGGATCTGATGCAGGATTGCGACACACTGCTCATGGTCGGATCCGGATTTCCCTATTCGGAATTTCTGCCCGCGGAAGGCCAGGCGCGCGGCGTGCAGATCGACATCGATCCGGACATGCTGTCACTGCGCTACCCGATGGAGCTCAACCTCACCGGCGATGCGGGCGAGACGTTGCTTGCGCTGCTGCCGCTCCTGACACAGAAGGCTGACAACAGTTGGCGCAAGACGGTTGCGAACAGCGTCGCGGACTGGTGGAAGACACTGGACGAGCGCGCAAGGGTGGACGCAAATCCTGTCAATCCGCAGCGTGTCGTCACCGAGTTGTCGCCGCGACTGCCGGACAACGCGATCATTACCAGTGACTCCGGATCCTGCGCCAACTGGTATGCGCGCGATCTGAAGATCCGCCGCGGCATGAAGGCGTCCTTGTCGGGCGGCCTCGCCTCGATGGGAGCTGCAGTTCCCTATGCTATTGCGGCGAAGTTCGCAGAGCCTGATCGGCCGGTGGTCGGGCTCGTCGGCGACGGCGCAATGCAGATGAATAACATGGCGGAGATGATTACCGTTGCCAAATACTGGAAGACCTGGGCCAACCCGACCTTCGTCATCTGTGTCTTCAACAATGAGGACCTGAACCAGGTAACTTGGGAACAGCGGGTGATGGAAGGTGATCCGAAGTTCGCCGCATCCCAGACGATCCCCGACATGCCCTATCATAAATTCGCCGAGCTGATCGGCCTTCGCGGCATCTTCGTCAATCGCCCTGACGACCTCGGCACTGCCTGGAAGTCGGCACTCGAGGCCGGTTGCCCCGTGATCCTCGAGGTAAAGACCGATCCGGAGGTGCCGCCGCTTCCGCCCCACATCACCTTCGAGCAGATGCGCAACGTCACGTCTGCTCTCATGACAGGCGATCCCCACGAGACCGGCATGATGGCCGGCATGCTCCGCCAGCTCTTCTCGGGCATTCTGTCGCGCCCTTAGCGATCGGGCCTCGCCGGGGACATTGGCGGGTGCCTGCTTAGGACTTACTTGCCTTCTCGTGAGGAGGTAGCCTGCGCCAGATTTGCCGGTTTAGGCGCCCTTGAGCGACGAACCGATGATTTTGGCAAATGCTGCAGGTCCGCCTCTGCCAAGCTCTTCGTGCCGATGCCTTTCTTGGCTCTCGAGGATCTGACGCCCTGACGATAGACACCCTGCTGGCGGGGCCCAGCCCGCGGCGAGACGGCGGCTGCATATGTCTCGGCTGTTCCTCAATGTCCTGGCAGCACATGCGATATTCTATCAATAGAGAAGTATCAGGCACATCACATGCTTGGCCGCAGTCGCATCAGACAAGCCTCTTCATGGGCCTCGCAAAGCTCTTGCAACAAGCCGTGCCTGTCGAAGAGACGCCGTAGATCCTGACGCAGATCGGGAAGCCTCAACATAAGCCGCGTCTTGCCGACATGTGCAAGGTTTTCCGTCATCCGTTCTGCCTCCCTGCGAACGGCAGCCTGAACAGGGCTCACCCGGTTTTGGTCCCACGGTGATCACGCGCGATCCGGATCGGCCGGCGCCCAGGATCTCGGTCTTAGGGTTCAGCCTCTTCCAGCTCTTGCCAATCGGTGCGACCTGCCTTGGCGGTGCGGCACGGACGCGGTCCGATCACTCTGCTCGATCATTTCGGTCTCGGGGCCAGCTCTCGCACGTCGTCGCCTTGCGCCTGGAGCACGCTGGCGGTCACATCGCTTGAACGACGCCGGCTCGAAGTCCTGGCGCGGGCTCCTTCGGTTGCATTGCGGATTTGCCCAGGGCAAAGATCGGCCGTTGCGGAAGCGGAGCCTTGACGCTTCATTCCAATTCGACCGAACAGCAGGTCTGTGGAACCTGCGCGGCCACGCTCGCGTTTGTGGATCAAATTGATCAGGACGCTTGTTGACCATGGATACCAGCTTTCCGACCGCATTGGCCTCGCATGAGACTTCGCCCAAAGATCTGTCACATGGCCATCCTCAAACATCCTTCGCCTTTCAGGGCCAGGCGGACGCCGTCGCGTTTCTCGTCAACGGTCAGGATTATTTCGCCGCTCTTGCTAAAACCCTGCGTCAGGCGCGCAATTCGATCCTCGTCGTCGGGTGGGACTTCAATCCCGACATCCTGCTGCAGCCCGGTCTGTCCAGTGAAAGCCTCGGTGACCTGCTGCAGGCCGCGGTCAGATCCAATCCCGACCTGGAGGTCAGGATCCTGGTCTGGGCGATGGGACCGATCTATTCGCAAAAGTCGCTGAGGCTATTTTTTCGGCGCGATTTTCCGGCCCATCCGCGTATCCGCATGCTGTTTGCCCGCCATGATGCATGGCATGCCTCGCATCATCAAAAGCTGGTCTGCATCGATGACGCTGTCGGCTTCATTGGCGGTATTGACCTGACGTCGCGACGGTTTGACGATCGACGTCATGCACCTTCAGACAGCCGTCGGCGCGATACGAGCGGTCGCTCCTATGATCCTCTCCACGATGTCCAGACGATGGTCACCGGCGAGGCTGCCCGACAGATCGGACAAATCATTCGGCGGCGATGGATCGAATGGGGCGGCGATAGCAATCTTGTCCCCGCGCCCGCCCCCGGCCGAGCGCCGGGCCAGCGTTTGCTTCACAGTCCGGTTGCGGCACGTCGCATGCCGGCAGCTTTCGCGCTGACCCAGCGGGAAGACTTGGCCCGTGGCGGTGTCAGCGAGGGCCTTCAAATGACGCTCGACATCATCAGATCGGCCAGCCGGCATCTTTATATCGAGACGCAATATCTGGCCTCGCAGACCATCGCAAAGGCCCTGGCCGCCCGCCTCCTCGAAGATGAAGGGCCGGAGATCGTGATCATCTGTACGCGCAGCTCGCATGGCTTCATCGAGCAGCTCGTCATGGGGCGCAATCGCCGCAGGGTGATCCGCCGGCTGAAACAGGCTGATCGCCATGATCGATTGCGGGTCTTTTATCCGGTGGTCCCCGATGACACCAGCGAGATCGAGGTCCTCGTTCATTCCAAACTCTTGATCGCCGATGACCAAAGTCTGCGGATCGGCTCGTCCAACCTCAACCACCGGTCCGAGGGTCTGGATACGGAATGCGACATGCGTCTGGATGCGACGACGCCGGACCATTTCGCGGCGATCGCGAAGCTGCGCTGCCAGCTCCTTGCCGAGCACCTGGGTACCTCGACGGAAATCGTCGCCGCAAAGGTGGATGAAGCGGGCTCGCTCATTCGGGCAATCGATGCGCTGAATGAAGGGCTCGGACGGTTGAAGGCTCTCGATGCCGATGTTGGTCCCGGGCCGCTTTGCCCTGTTATCGGAACCGCGCTGTTCGATCCGAAGACAGCCTGATCAGGCTGAGCTCGCCTGCGCAGGCTTTCCTGCTTGCGGTTCTTTCCCGGGGCGGGAACGGCCCGGGATAAATTCGCAGATAAAAAGAAGGCCCGTTCCCAGGATAAGAGGAAGGACGAAATAGATCGCCCGGAAGGCGATCAACGCGCCGATCGAGGCGGCATCGGGAACAACATGCTGGACGGTCGTCTCCAGCACCCCGAGTCCGCCAGGGACATGAGTTGCCAAAACGGCAGAATTGGCCAGTACGAAGGCCGTTACAGACTGAAGAAAGGCGACATTGCCGAAGGCTGCGAGAAGCGCGTGCAGACAGGCCGATACGAAGGCAAAATTTAACGTTCCGACGGCAACCTGCAGGATGGCAATGCCAGGCGACGGCAGCTGAAGCGACCAGCGCCAGAGATGGAGGCGCGCCCTGACCAGCGCGGCGACCACCACATAAGCCATCAGCACCAACAGCAGGCCCAGGCCTGCAACCCTGGCACTTGCCTCTGACAGGCCCAACAGCGCCGCAGCGTCGGCGGGGTTGACGATCAGCGCCATACCGCCGAGGCCAACCAGTCCCATGCCCACCGTCACGCCACAAAAGAGGATGATCTTCGCGACGTCCTCGGTCGACAATCCCCATCGCGAATAAAAGCGATATCGAAAGGCGCCACTACTCAGGCCGGCAAAGCCGATATTGTGTCCAAGGGACAGGCTCACGAAGGATGCAAGGGCAATGCGCCTATAGGCGATCTTCTTGCCGATGGAGCGGATCGCCAGGAAATCGAAGCCTGTGAGGCAGAGGTAGGAGCCCGCTGCAGCGAGTGCGGCCAGAAGGAGGTTGTAAGCAGGGATACGTGCAAAGGATTCGAGGATCTGGTTCGCGCTATATTGATGGAAAATCCGGTAGAGAAGGAAGCCGGCGAGGCCGAGCGCAGCCACGAACATCGCCTTCCAAAGCAATGATTTCATGCTCATTTGATTTCACCTGAATGCGAATGAGAACATTGAGGTGGAACGAATGAAGGCTTGTTGTGTTCCTTGCTGGTCAGAGGCCATGAAATGCCGTCACGTCAAACGATCACCCTCCTCACCTACAATGTCCACAGCTGTATTGGTACGGATCGAAAACTTGATCCGGCGCGCATCGCCGCGGTTATCGCGATGGCGAGGCCCGATATTGTGGCGCTTCAGGAAGTCGACGTTTTTCGATCCCGAACTGGCGGTGTCGACCAAGCAAAAGCCATTGCTTCACTTCTGAAAATGCAGGCCCATTTCCACCCGAGCATGACCGTCGCCGAGGAGCGATACGGCGATGCGATCATCACGGCGCTTCCGACCGGCACGATTAAGGCCGACGCCCTTCCCTCGATCGGCGAGCCGAGAGGCGCGATCGCGCTCGAGATCCAAGTCGCTGGTCATGAATTGCTGGTGATCAATACCCATCTCGGGCTGCGGGGGCGCGAGCGCATCCAGCAGGTGAATACACTGCTGGGAGCGGGCTGGCTTGGCGAGCGGAAAAGCAGCGCGGTTCTGTGCGGTGACTTCAACGCAGTTCCGAGCTCGGCAGCCTATCGAGCGGCGACGCGAACGCTTGGCGATGCGCAGCGCGCAAATCCCGCCGGCTATCGCCCGACCTTTCCATCGCGGTTTCCGATCCTGCGGCTCGACCATATTTTCGTCACCGCGGACATCGAGGTGTCGAAAACTTTTGTTCTCGACGATCCTCTTGCCAGAGTGGCCTCTGACCATCTTCCCTTGGTCTCGGTCCTTTCCTTGCCCGGATGAGCGAGCTGCAGTCGGCCCGCCAGGCGGCAAGCGCCTATTTCGCGCCCGAGCCAGGCTCAGCCATCTTGGCATGCTGGTGAGCGAGCATGCTGGCGGGGGTGACATTGGCGACGGCTGCCTGCAACTTGTTTTTCCAGCCGCTGACGACATCGCCCTCGCCGTCGAGCATCGCGTCGTAGCCGATGCGGGCCACCTCGGCCGGATCGTCCTTCTTGGCCTGACCGACCGATGTGTCCATGAGGTCCGCGCGCTTGAAGAACTCGGTTTCGGTCGGACCGGGCATTAGGCAGCTGACGGAAATGCCGCTGTCCTTCAGCTCCTCCCGCAGCGCGAAGGAGAAACTATTGATGAAGGCTTTCGTGCCATTATAGACAGCCTGATAGGAGCCCGGCATGAAGCCGGCAATCGAGCCGGTCAGAAGAATGCGACCTTTTCCCCGCGCCCGCATGTGATTGCCGATCTGGTGAACAAGATAAATGGTGCCGGTGACGTTTGTGTCGACCACCTTGCGCGCTTCGGCGAAATCCTGATCAAGAAATCCCTTGCCGAGGCCGCGACCCGCATTCGCCATCAAAAGGTCGACCGAACGGCCGTCGGCCTCGATGCGTTCCATCAGCCTGTCGACGCCTTCGACGGTCGACAGATCAGCCTCGACCGCCTCGACGGCTCCGCCGACTTGGCGCAGATCGTCGGCTGCTTGCGCAATGCGGCTCTCATCTGCGGCGATGACAAGATCGTAGCCATCCTGTGCGGCGCATCTGGCGAGTTCATAGCCAATGCCCGTTGATGCTCCGGTGATAACGGCGAGGCCCTTTGCGGGTGCGTTGTCAGACATGTGCTTCTCCTGGCTTGAAATGAAGAGGGCTAACGCTGGCAAACCTCGTTATTGCCCCGTTGTTCCCAACGTCTTTGCCAATAGCGCACAGGCGCCGGTAAAGGGCGCGGCGGGGCCGGAGCGATCAAACGGAATCGCCGAATTGTCGGCGGCATGGGGTGGTCCGTGATGCGCTCAGGGGCATCGCCGGGCATGGCCGGGCCGTCAGTTGCTCGGGTCGATCCACACGGTTTACCCGTGCGGATGGCGCGAGCATCGAGCCCGGTAAATGCTCTAATCTGGACAGCGCTGGCGCATCCTGCGCCGGGGCGACCGCGGCCCGGTTAATGGGTCCTACCGGACCGGGTCAGACAGTCGCAACATCCTCTACCGGCACGCGGATGGCGCAACGAAGGCCCTCAGGATGAAAATCGAGCTTGGCCCCGCCATTCGGAGAATATTGCAGGCTGCGGTTGATGACCGTGTCCCCGAACCCTTTCCGTGTCGGCGGCGTGACCGGCGGACCACCGATCTCGGTCCAGCAGACCTCGATGGAGGCTGCCTCGCGCCTGACGGCGATCTCTATCCGGCCGTGATCGTTGGAAAGCGCGCCGTATTTGACGGCATTGGTCGCCAGTTCATGAATGACAAGACCGAAGGCGATGGCTGCGCGGGGCAGGATCTCGACATCCTCGCCGCTGATCTTCAGCTTGGCGCCGAGGTCGCTGACATAGGGTGCAAGCTCTGCAGCGAGGATCTCCGTCAGCAGAATGGAGGACCAGGATCGGTCGGCAAGCACGTTGTGGGTGGCCGCCAGCGCATGAATGCGACCCGAGAAGGCCTTGCGAAAACCCTCGATCGTATCCTCGGTGGAGGCGGTGCGATTGGAGATCGACACGACCAGGGCCAAGGTGTTCTTGACGCGATGATCGAGTTCGCCCATCAGCAGAAGCTGCTGCTTTTCCGCTGCCTTGCGGCGCGAAAGGTCGACGAGGGTCACAACCGTGCCCGTCACTTTACCGTCGCCGACGATGAGCGGCGAGGCGCTGACGAGGACGTCCTTGCCGCCGCGGCTCTTCGGCGCGATTGCCTCTATTCCCTGGATGGACTGCCCTTCGACGACTACGGCCAGGAAATCTTCGCCCTGCATGAGCCCGGTCGCACCGCGCACGTCAAGTGCGAAGGCCTTGTCGAAGGGCGATCCGATCGGGTCGCCGTTGGCAAGGCCGAAGGCCGCCGTATTGGCATGCGTGACGATTCCGGCGAGATCGCAAACGACGACCGCTTCTGCCGCAGACGACAGGATGGCGAGTACGGTCCGCTCGGCTTCCTTGCGCTCTTCGGCCCGGATGCGGGCGGTGATGTCGGTAAAGCTCATGGCGATGCCCGGATTCGTCCCGAGCATCATCCGGCCTGCCGAAATCTGTAAATAACGCGCCGCCTCGCCCTGTCCGAGCTTGATCTGCACCCCGGCCGCTCCTGACGTCGGCTTTTCGATCAAAGCGGCAATGACGGCGGAAGCCTCCGCACCGATTGCCTCAAAGAGCAGCTTTGCGTCCAGCGCGTCACGGGAAACGGCAAAGAGATCGCAAAGCGCCTGATTGGCATAAAGCAGGTTGGCGTGGCCATCGAAGGCAGCAGCGCCGAGATCCATCGCCTCCATGAAGGAGCGATAGGATTCGACGCCTCCCTCGAGCGTGAAGATCTCCTCCTCCCGCTTCTGGTTGCGAACGACCAGCGCATCGATCTCGCCCTCGCGGATCGCCCGGATGACCTCTTCGGCCTCCTCGAGCCGCCGGCGCAGATCCGCGTTCAGGGCCTCTGCTCGCGAAACTGCCTCGAGGCTCATTCACCCTCTCCAACCTGCAGATTGACGAGAACTTTCTCGGTATTCGACAGGTCGCCTATGATCTTGCGGATCGGCGTCGGCAATTCCCGAACCAGCGTCGGAATGGCGACGATCCCGTGTTCGCGCGCCAGCTGCGGCGATTTTCGAAGGTCAATCACCTCGATGACATATTTGCCCGGCAGGCTTTCGGCGCAGATGCGCTCGAGGTTCTGGATGGCCGCCAGTGATTTCGGTGTCTGACCGGCGATATAAAGGACCAGCTTCTTGGGTGCGCCCGCTGTTTCGTTTTCCATTTCACCCATCGTCATTGCGCCGAACGGCGGCTTTTCTCCATGGCCGCCCGATCAGAGGCCGCCTGATTCAAATAGGCCGCTTCCGCGTCCTGGACAGTGGTCAGCTCGGCCTCGTCCGACTCCAGTTCGGCCTGCAGCGCTTCGATCTGCGCCATGACCTTCCTGCGCTTCTGCTTGAGCAGTTCGGCCCGCCGTGCCACCTCGGCCTTCCGCTCGACCTCCGAGCGTCGGGCTTTGGCTTCCTCCGACTGTCTGAGAGTGCCGGTCAAGGCCCGCCCATCGCCGATATATGGCGCGAGCAATCGAATTCCATCTTTGGACATGACGAATTCGCGCACCTGGTTGGAATGGGCGGTGCCGCGGGCCTTCAGGAGGTAGAGTTCCCGATTGAACTCACCGCCAATCTCCCGATTGAGAAGCAGGATCCAGGCATCCATCAGCGAAGAAAGGCCTGCGTCGGTCTCCGTCGTCCCATCCTGCGAATGCATCAGATGGGTAAAGACGGCAGTCGTTCCGCGCGATTTCAGAAAATCCACCATGCGCAACAGCATGGACTGGACCTCGAGAACGTCACCGCTGCCCATGAAGGCCGAGATCGGATCGAGAACGACGAGGGAAGGATTGAAGCGGGCTATCTCGCGAAGCATCACCGCCAGATGCATTTCCAGACTGTAGAAGGTCGGGCGGACCGCGACATAATGCAACGATTTCGCATCGACCCATTTCCTGAGATCAGTGCCGATCGAACGCATGTTGCGCACGGTCTGGTCGAGCGATTCCTCGAAGGAGAAATAGAGCGCGCGTTCGCCGGCGGCGCAGGCCGCAGCGCAGAAGCTTGCGGAAACCGAGCTCTTGCCGGACCCGGCCACACCGCTGATCAGGATGCTCGTGCCGCGATGAAATCCGCCGCCGGACAACATTTCGTCGAGGGTCGCGATCCCGGAGGAAATGCGCTCCTCGGAGACCTTATGGGAAAGGCCGAGCGTGCTGACCGGCAGGACGGAAAATCCATCCTGGTCGATCAGGAAGGGAACCTCGTTCGTGCCGTGGGCCGTGCCGCGATATTTGACGATCCGCAGCCGGCGCGTCGAGATCTGGTTGTGGACGCGATGGTCGAGCAGGATGACGCAGTCGGAAACATATTCCTCCAGGCCCTGACGCGTCAGGGACCCATCGCCGCGCTCGCCGGTGATGATCGTCGTCAGTCCCTTGTCCTTCAGCCAGTCGAACAGGCGGCGGATTTCGGCGCGAAGAATGGCAGGATTGGTGAAGGCCGAAAACAGGCTTTCGATCGTGTCGAGCACAATCCGCTTGGCTCCGACCTGGTCAATGGCAAGTTCCAGCCGCAGGAAGAGGCCCTCAAGGTCGTAGTCGCCGATTTCCTCCAGTTCGGAGGGATCGATGGCGATGTGCTCGATATAAAGCTTTCCCTCGTCGATCAGCCCCTGCACGTCGAAACCGAGTGAGGCGACATTGTTGACGATATCGATGGGGCGCTCCTCGAAGGTGACGAAGACCCCGGGCTCGTCGTGATCGCGTGCGCCGTTCAAAAGGAACGTGGAGGCAAAGAGCGTCTTGCCGCAACCGGCGGTGCCGCAGACGAGCGTGGGGCGCCCGCTTGGCAGCCCGCCAAGCGTCAAATCGTCGAAACCAACGATCCCGGTCAATGATTTGGAGATGCCTTTCGGCTCGGACATGGCGTAATTGATCCCGTTCCTGGCCATCGTAGGCCTTAAAGGGATCGAATAACGCAATGAGGCACGAATGGCAAATGACCGGCTTTGTACTCCAGCGTACCAAAGCGTTGGAATGTCGGTCGTTTCAGTCGACCGCGCGCCCGAGTGTGTCGGCGACATAGGCACCGCGTGCACCCATCGGCTCGGGCGCACCGGTCGTCGTATCCTTCCTTGTTTGATGCTCGAGCTCGGCATTGAGCTCGGCGCCGACGATCAGGATCGTCACGGACAGCCAGATCCAGACCAACAGGCCGATCAACGCGCCAAGCGCGCCGTATGTGGCATTATAATTGGCGAAATGCTCGAGATAGAAGCCAAAACCGAGCGACATGGCCGAGCAGGCGATCGTCGTCAGCGCCGCCCCCCAGGTGAGCCAGCGCAGCTTTGCCGGCTCCCGGCTCGGGGCAAAGCGATAGATCGTCATCACTGCGCCGGCGACGATGATGAGCAGCAGTGGCCAGCGGCCGATCAAAGCCAGGTTTTCCTTATAGGCGTCGAGCCAGACGGACGACAGGATAACCGGTATGGCTGCGACGAGACCTAAAACCGCGATCGCGCCGACGACAGCGCAAAGAGTAAAGACGAGGCCGATCAGGTTGAGGCGGATGAAACCGCGGCGTTCCTTTTCCTCATAGGCGACATTCATTGCATCAAAAAGGGCAAGTGTGCCGCTATGGGTGCTCCAGAGTGCGAAGGCCAGACCGACGAAGAAGGTGATGCCAAGGCTCTCCTCCCGACGCCCGGCGAGCGCGCGGATCTGCTCGGCAACGATATCGAAGGCGCCTGGCGGCAGCAGGATGGAGAGCTTTGCCAGGTGGTCGGCAATCGTCATCGGATCGGCGATGAGCCCATAAAGGGAGACGAGCGCGGCGAGAGCCGGGAACAGGGCGAGCAACAGATAGAAGGTCACGCCCGCCGCAATCAACATCACCCTGTCATCACTGACCTCCTCGACAAGGCGCCAGAATACGTCGCGCAGGCCGCGCACCGGGATCTCTTCCGGGACCTGCGCGCTCCGGCCCCGTTCGTCATCGGATGGCGGCGTCGCGTTCGGTGGCGACTTTCCTTTCGATCCTGCAAGTGCCAGCGCAAGGCCGGCAATCGCCATCAAACTGATCACGGCTCTGGAAGAGGTGGGCCGCTGGATTTCCATGATCGTTTCTCCATCTTCCGCGATCGGCCTGCCGGCAATCGGCAGGCTCCGGCAATGGTCGGAGGCTGCGGTTTCGGGCGTGCGCGCAACGTGCATTGCACTGTTGAGGCGCAATCGTGCGAAAGCGCGATTTGTTCCAATCGCCTCATGTCGAAAGAACGTCGGTTTTTGCAGTTTACAGGCCCGCGCCCGCGCCTATCTTTACGCAGCGGCAGATAGCGCTACGCGAAAGGACTTGAACAGATGCATGTCTTGACGGCTTCGGCTGCGGACCTCGATAGCTGCGCGAGCGAGCCGATCCATATTCCGGGGGCAATTCAGCCGCACGGCGCCCTGCTCGTCCTCGACATGCACACTCGTGCCGTCCTTCAGGCGAGCCAGAATTTGCTGTCCTTTACCGGCCTGGACCTGGCGGCAGACGGGGTCCTTGCCGCTAGCCTGCCAGATCTCGACAGCGCGCTCGCCGCCTGGAGCCCGGAGCGCAGCCCGTCACTGCAGGTCAGGCTGGAAGAGCAGGCACTCGTCGCCATTGCCCACCGATCCGACGCCGTTTTCATCGTCGAGTTCGAAAGGATCGAGAGGAGCGGAGCCGACAGTCTCGTTTCCCGTCTCGGCTCCTTTGCGCAATTGCTTTCGGGCGAGACCGACATTGTCGGCAGCTTGCAAGCCTGCGCGACCTTCGTGGCCGAGCTGACCGGCTTCGATCGTGTCCTTGTCTACCGCTTCGACGCCGAGTGGAACGGACATGTCGTGGCCGAGGCCAACAATGGCGGGCTTCCCTCCTATCTCGATCTGCGCTTTCCCAGTGGCGACATCCCCGCACAGGCGCGCCACCTCTACACGATCAACCGAGTGCGCATGATCCCGGATGCATCCTATCAGCCGGTTCCGATTGTTCGCGCCGACGGACAGCAGCCACGTGCCCACCTCGACCTGTCGCTGTCGCAATTGCGCAGCGTCTCGCCCGTCCACCTCGAATATATGCGCAATATGGGAACGGCCGCCTCGATGTCGGTCTCGGTGATCGTCGACGGCGCGCTTTGGGGCCTCGTCTCCTGTCACAGCGCTGCGCCTCATGGCGTTTCAATTTCCGTCCGCGATGCCTGCGATTTCGTCGTACAGTCACTTGCGATGCGCATAAGCGCCCTGGAACGGGCCGAAGCAGCAGCCGAAAGTGTCGAGCTCGCAGAGGTCCACTCACGCCTGCTGACCCGAATGAGCCAGGCACAAAGCTGGCACGTCGACTTGCTGGCTGCGCAGGACGATCTCCTGCAGCTGGTGGGCGCCGAGGGCGCTGCCATCCGCACGGACGATCAGATCGTCACGGCAGGCCGCGTGCCGGAGCGTGCTCACATTGCCGAAATCACCGACTGGCTGAAGTCGCGCGGCGAGGAGTTTTTTCATTCGAGCTGCCTTGCCGCCGATCTTCCGCAAGATCTGTCCTCTCCGATCGCGGCCGCCGGCATGCTGGCAATCAGTCTGTCGGGTCTTCATTCGAATTGGCTGGTCTGGTTCCGCCCGGAAATCGTCAGGACCGTAAAATGGGGCGGTGATCCTCACAAGCTGGTGCGTGAGGCAGGGCGCATCCATCCCCGCAAGTCCTTCGATACATGGCGCGAGCAGGTCCGCGACCAGTCAGCGCCATGGACGCAAAGTCAGATCGGCGCTGCCCGCAACCTGCGCGGCGCCATCGTCGGCATCGTGCTTCGCAAGGCTGAGGAACTTGCGCAGTTGACGGGCGAATTGCAGCGCTCCAACAAGGAGCTCGAGGCCTTTTCCTATTCGGTCTCACATGATCTGAGGGCGCCGTTTCGCCATATCGTCGGTTTTGCCGAACTCTTGCGCAGCCGCGAAACGACGCTTGACGAAAAATCGCTGCATTACCTCCAGACCATCTCGGACGCGGCCGTTGCGGCGGGCAAGCTCGTCGACGATCTCCTGAATTTTTCCCAGCTTGGGCGAACCGCCCTCTCCAAGAAACCCGTCGACATGAACAAGCTGGTCCTTGAAGTTCTTCGCAGCCTGAAGGCCGAACAGGAAGGACGCGACATCGACATCCAGGTGGCCGACCTGCCGCCAGGCTTCGGCGATGCGACGCTTCTGCGCCAGGTCTGGTATAACCTGCTCGAAAATGCCGTCAAATACACGCGCCCGCGCAGACGCGCTGAAATTGTCGTGGGCGGCCAATCTTTCTCCGACCAGACGGTCTATAGCGTCTCTGACAATGGGGTTGGCTTTGACATGCAATATGTCTCCAAGGTGTTCGGTGTTTTTCAGCGACTGCAGCGCGCAGAAGATTTCGAGGGCACCGGGATAGGACTGGCGCTTGTCAGACGGATCATCGAACGTCATGACGGCACGGTGTCGGCATCCGGCGAGGTTGACAAAGGTGCCAGCTTCTCATTTGCTCTGCCGCTCGAAAAACAAAAGGATGACATCCTTGCCTGAATTGCGTCCGATCCTCCTGGTCGAAGACAGCCCCCGCGATCTCGAACTGACCCTGGCCGCCCTTGAAAAATGCCAGCTCGCCAACGAGATCATCGTGGCAAGAGATGGCGCTGAAGCCGTCGACTACCTGTTTGCCACCGGGCCGCATGCCGGACGCGAAAGCGGCGATCCGGCCGTCGTCCTGCTCGACCTCAAGCTGCCGAAGATAGACGGCCTGGAAGTGCTTGCCAAAGTCAAGCGGGCCGAAGGCCTGCGCCACGTCCCGATCGTCATGCTGACATCTTCTCGCGAGGAACAGGATCTCGTGAGGAGCTATGAGCTCGGGGTCAATGCCTTTGTCGTCAAGCCCGTGGAATTCAACGAGTTCTTCAAGGCAATTCAGGACCTCGGCGTCTTCTGGGCGTTGCTGAACGAACCACCTCCTGGACATCGTGGAAATGGCTACAGCTGAATTGATATCCCTTACGCCCACAGTTCTTCTTCTGGAAGACAGCCCGCTTGACGCCGAGCTTGTCGCTGAGCAGCTGCGCACCATGCAGCCCGAGCCGCAGATCATACGCGCCGCACGCCGGGCAGATTTCATTGCAGCGGTGTCGCAAGGTGGTTTCGATATTATTCTGGCAGACTTTTCCTTGCCCGATTTTGACGGCATGTCGGCCCTCGATATCGCCAGCAAGGCCTGTCCCGACGTGCCATTCATCTTCGTGTCGGGGGTTTTGGGCGAGGAGGCCGCAATCGAATCCTTCCGGCGGGGAGCGACCGATTATGTCCTCAAGCAGCGCCTGATCCGCCTGCCCGCCGCCGTCTCCAGGGCCCTTGCAGAAGCGCGCGAGCGGCGCGACCGGCGCCATGCCGAGGAGCAGCGCGAGATCCTTGTACGCGAACTTAGCCATCGGGTGAAGAACACGATGGCGATGGTCATGTCGATCGTGCGGCGAACGGCCCGCGGGCGCCTCTCCGTCGACGATTATGCCGACAGCTTGTTGCAACGGCTTGATGCCATGGCCCAGGCGCACGCACTTCTTTTCCAGTCGAATTGGGAAGAGGCACGCCTTGCCGATATTGTCGAGCGCATCGTTGCTGCTCATGACCGCAACGCTCGTTTCGACCTCGGCGGCAGCCAGGACGTCACGCTAGGCCCGAAGAGCGCCCTTGCCGTCAGCATGGTGCTGAACGAGCTCGTGACGAATGCCAGCAAGCATGGGGCGCTATCGAACGATGCCGGTCAAGTGCGCCTGAAATGGCGCCAGCATACCGATCACGCCGGGGTCGATGTGGTCGACATCGAGTGGCGGGAAAGCAACGGTCCGATCGTGGTCCCGCCTGAGGCAGCCGGTTTTGGAACGGCGCTGATCGAACGCTCCGTACAATATGAGCTGGAAGGGGCAGTCGATCTGCACTATCTGGCCGACGGGCTCACCTGCTCCATCAGCTTTCCGCTCTAGCCTCTTTCGGTCATGCGCGTGTTCAGCGCCTCGTCGATGCGTCTGGTCAGCGCCTGTGGCGACCATGGTTTTGCGATGAGGGGCAGGTCGGCGAGTTTGGAGCGGATCTCCGGCAGTTCGGCATAACCGCTGCAGACGATGATAGGTGTTTCCCGGCGCCTGAGGGTGTCGATGAGCGGAAAGGATAGCTCGCCCGCAAGGTTGAGATCGACGATCGCAAGATCGACAGGCTGTCCTGAGAGCGCCTGGAGGGCCTGCGCCAGTCGGCCAAACGGACCGACGACCTGATAGCCCTGATCGACAAGGAAATCTTCCATGTCCATTGCCAGAAGAAGATCATCCTCGACGAGCAGCACGCGTGTTTCGGAATTTGCTCTTAACGTCATACGTACCTCAATAATGCCGTGCGGCCTTTAACTGTTTGTCTGCGAATGAAAGTCAAGCGTCGGATAATAGCGGCGCCGGCAAAGTGTCCACGGGCGTGAACCTGTGAGGACCGGCCCTGCCATTCCTCTAGACCTCCGTGCGCTTGAGCAGGTAATCGAGGCCGCCGACGCGAAACCATTTGTAGGCGTATCCATCAAGATAGAGGCAGTGGCGACCGGCCGCGTCTGCCCGGCTGTCGGTGCCATCGGCAATGTCGATCAAGAGGTCACCACCGTCCTTAAGGCCGGGATCGATCGTGACCTCGACCGGGTTTTCGTTGAGGTTATGGACGATGAGGACTGCGTTGTTGCGCCAGTCGTAGCGGATGGCAAGGATGCCGCTCTCTTCAACGTCAAGGACGCTATAGTCTCCCCACCCGACTTCTGGAGCTTCCTTGCGCATCCTGATCAGGCGCTCCATCCAGTTCAGCATGGATTGCGGGCTCCTGCGCTGGTCGGCGACATTGATATGCTCATACCCGTAGGGGCCGCCCGAGATGACCGGCAGGATCGGCTTTTCGCTCTTGGTGAAGCCGGCCTGCGGTTCCGTCGACCATTGCATCGGTGTGCGGGCGCAATTGCGTTCGGGCAGGGACAGATCGTCGCCCATGCCGATCTCGTCGCCGTAGCGCAGCACCGGCGTGCCCGGCAGCGAAAACATCAGCGAGTAGGCCATGCGCAGACGGTCTCGGTTGCCGTCGAGCATCGGCGCGAACCGCCGTCTGATGCCGCGATCGTAAAGTTGCATGGTCTTTTCGGGTCCGAAGGCGGCAAAGACGAGCTTGCGCTGGGTCTCGCTCAAGCGGCCGAGATCGAGCTCGTCATGGTTCCTCAAGAACTGGCCCCATTGTGCCGATTGCGGGCGCATGCGGGTCGCCTCGAGCGCCTTTGCAAGTGGCGCACAGTCGCTGCTTGCAAGCGCGTAAAACAATGTCTGATTGACTTGGAAGTTGAACATCATGTGCATCCGGTCGCCGTCCTCGCCGAAATAGTCGAGATCCGTCTTCGGCAGCACGTTGGCCTCTGCAAGGATGATGGCGTCGCCCTGGCGCCATTGCAGGAATTCGCGGAAGGTGCGCAGCATGTTGAACTGTTCGCGCGGCTTCTTCAGGCCGGCGCCCTTTTCGGCGATCACGAAAGGAACGGCGTCCATCCGGAAGCCGGAGACACCGAGCTGGATCCAGAAGCCCATGATCTTCAGGATCTCGGCCTGCACATGGGGATTTGAGGTATTGAGGTCCGGCTGGAAATCGTAGAAGCGGTGGAAGTAATATTGACCGGCGACCGTGTCGCGGGTCCAGGTGGTTTTCTGAACGCCTGGAAAGACCATTCCCTGATCGGCGTTGTCGGGCTTTTCTTTCGACCAGACATACCAGTCGCGGTAGATCGACTGCTCGTCCTTTCGCGCCTCCTGAAACCAGGGGTGTTGGTCGGAGGTGTGGTTGACGACAAGATCGATCAGAACGCGGATGCCGCGCTGCTTGGCCCCATGGGTGAATTCGACGAAGTCGCCGAGCGTGCCGTAGCGGGGATCGACATTGTAATAATCCGAAACGTCATAACCGTCGTCCCTGCCGGGAGACGTCTGGAACGGCATCAGCCAGATCGCGGTGATACCGAGGCCGGCGAGATAGTCGAGTCGCCTGGCAAGTCCCTGGAAGTCACCGACGCCGTCGCCGTTTCCATCCATGAATGTCTCGACTGACAGGCAATAGACGACCGCGTTCTTGTACCAGAGATCGTTGATCATCCGTTTCTCCCTTGTGCTGGAGACGCAAATGGTTCGTGCGGTCGATTTGTTCCGCAAGCCACAGCGCCCTGCCCGCAAGCGCCGACTGTCGGGACGCGGTGGGGAGCTTGCCCTGCCTTGCAGCGCCCTGAGCGCCGAGCGTGCCCGAAGGACTCCTACCGTACTGATCCTTGACACCGATAGCCTGCTATCCGACAGTCCGATTGTGTCGGATCATGAGGGTCGCATGGACCTGACCAGAGGCTTTACGATTGTCGGCAGGGCTGCCATCGCCGCAATCGTGTGCCTGTTTGCCGCCTTTTGCGTCGTTTTGGCTGTTTGGCTGCATTCGAGCTATTCCTCCGCGGTCCGGCGCGGCGAGGAACAGGTCGTTGCGACTGCAAAGATCGTCGCGGCAAACGCAGTCTGGATTAACTCTTTGGCGCGTCAGACCCTCGATCGCATGGACAATGCCTTCGGCTCGGCGATCGACCCCGACGATCGCGACCTGTCGAGGCGGCTGAACCAGGCGACTGCAGCACTTCCGACGAACGCCACCGCCTATGTGATTGCCGCCGACGGCACGCTCATCTATTCGACCGACCGAGAGGGGTCGCCTGCCGATATCCTCGATCAGACCTATTTCCGCCGGCTCGCCAACGGGGCGGACGCCTATACGTCGGCAATGACGCAGATGGGCAATACCGGACGACGCATATTTCTTTCGGCCGCCCGCATCGAGCGTGATCACAGGTTTCTGGGCGTGGCGGTGCTTGCCTTCGACATCGGCATGCTGCGTTCCATCTGGGACGCCTCGCCGCTTGGCCCCGGCTCGACCGTCAGTTTCTTCCGGCGTGACGGCAAGCTGATCGCGCGTCACCCCGAGCCGCCGGACATGGTCGATCTCGGCAACTATGTGCTGTTTACAAACTACATGCGAAAGGCGACGTCGGGCTCCTATTTATCGACTTCGCCGGTCGACCAGGTCAAGCGCCTGGTGGCCTATCGCATCGTCGAGCGTACGCCCTTCGTCGCGATCGCTTCGGCCGATATCGGCCTGATCCTGAAACCGTTCTGGAACGATGTCGCGATCGCGCTCCTCGTTACGGCGCTCGTATCGGCCGCGACTGTTGCTGCGGGACTGAAAATCCTTACGCTCGCGCGCACGGATGCCCGCCATACGGCCGAGCTTGCCGAAGCGCTGCGAACGAACCAGGTCCTGATGCGCGAGATCCACCACCGCGTGAAGAACAACCTGCAGACCGTGATGGGGCTCGTACGACTGCAGGGGCTGAAGCCTGAAACCGTCCAGAGGTTGAACGACAGGATCCTCGCCATGGCGGCTGTGCACGAGCAGATGTACGGCTTCGATCAGTTCGACAGCGTCAACGCCCGCCAGCTCGTCCCGACCCTTTCGCGCACGCTGGTCGGGCTGCACGAGCAAGCTGTCGATCTCGTCTTCGAACTTGACGATATCAAGATCGATGCCGAAAAGGCGACGCCCTTTACGCTTCTGCTGAACGAGTTGCTGACAAACAGCATGAAATACGCTTTCGCCGGCAGGAAGCAGGCACTGATCCGGATTCGCCTCCTGCGGCAGCCAGACGACAAGGTGCTTTTCGAACTTTCCGATGACGGGATCGGCTACGATCCGGCGGCTGCAAGATCGGGCATGGGCAGCCGGCTGATCAAGGCCTTGGTTGCTGAAATGGGTGGATCTTTTACCATTGCGCGTGTCGACGGTACGGTGTTCACGGCGCAGCTGGCGCTGGCGCGAGCGCTGGCCTGAAGAAGCGCGACCGGTGAACCCGCCGGTTCCTCCCGATTGCGGATCTTGGACGTGGGACCCTTTCTGCTGCCATTGTGGCGTCTTCTTAGGGATCCATGTAGCCGGCCGGCCGGATCGTCACGTCGGCATCGGTGACGTCGGTCGAAAAGATCAGGGCGCCTGTGGTGCGCGAGCGGCCTGGCACATAGTCGAAGGTGGTCTCGGCAACTTCGACGCTACCGTCGGGCTTCCTCGCCTCGCCATGGACGAGGACCGAGGCGGCTGTCCTGTCGGCATGGTTCCTGATCTCGAAGCGCACCTGGTGGTCTGCCGTGGGAGCATCGATCCTTTTGACGGTCAGGCGGGGCGGCAGGCTTGAATAGCTGGCTGCCTGATAGGCCACAGACGCAATCAGGGCAGCGACGAGCACCGTGCTCATCAACCCGACAACCCATTCGACGGGATGGGATCTGTTTCTGGCCTTGTTCGGTTTATCGCTCACACGCACCCTCACAATATCAGCCGCGCGGCAGCCGCGCCAATGGAACAGGGCAGGCCGAGGACGATGACGGTCGCAAGCACCGGCCAGGGGGAAGAATCGCCGAACTGCTGGAAGGTCCACAGCGCGTAGGCGCTGACGAGAAGGGCGATGACATATCCGGGCAACGTGAAACGGATGACCATATGCCAGGCGGCGACATCCTCGCCGATCTCGTGCCCGCCCTTGAACGAGACGGCATAGACGAAGCCATGCATCACGATCAGAGACATGACCAGGACTGCAAGGACATGCGATGGCGTCATCTTGTAGGAGAGCAGGATCATCTCCTCCGTCGGGGCGACATTCAGCCCGAGAAACAGCGCCCCGATCGCCATCAGGAACATCTCGCGCGCGTAGTCGCGCGGACCATTTTGCACCGGATCCTCGTCGTCCTCGTCGTCCTCGTCGCTGTCGCCGTTCAGCTGGCTGCGGGCAAGCAGCGCGCCGATGCTGGCCGGGACGGCCTGCACGGCGATCTTTCCGACGATCTCGATGAAGGGTTGATCAAATTGCAGGACGCCGACTGCAGCAAGGATGGTTGCAGAAGAGACGATGCCGATCGCGTAGGCGATTGCCGCATCGCGCAAAGCGTCGCCCCATGTGTAGGTGGCTTCGAAGCCTACCTCGTTCGACAGGAGGACCAGAAGCGGGATGTTGACGATCAGCAAGAGCAGCAGCCGGCCGCGATCCATGGAAAAGCCAAGCTCCCACATTTCCATCGTCATGAACATCGGCAAGGCAAAGATCAATGCCCCGGCAAAGCCGCGGCCAAGGCCGGCGGCAAATCGCCAACCGTCGAAGTCAAAATTCCTGGTCTGCTGCGCGCGCTGGTCCATCATCGGCCTGAAATTAGGAGGTCGCTGTTGCTTTGCCAGTGCGCGAAGGATTGCAAGCAGGCCAGGATGATCCAATTTGGCTCGGGCCGGCTGCGCGTGCGGCAGCATAGCAGCTCATGACGGCAGGGCATCCTTGAAACGAACGACGGCAGCCAGCGCGCCGGCGACATCGACGATCTCGAAAGCCTGCCCGTCGAGCTCCTGGCCGGACCTCAGGCGTTCCGCCATGAGTTCTCGCGCATGGGCCTTGGCCTCCTCGATGGCGATCGCCAGACTGGCGCAATCACTCCCGTCGGGATCCAGGATCAGGTCCTTGCCGTCACGAATGTTGAAATAATATCGCATGCGTCACCATCAAATACTGTCTGTTGCTTCCTGCGCGCTCATGCCGTCGTCTGCTTGCTTCAGCGGCCTCCGATGAGCCGTTCGAATTCCTCCTCCGGAACCCCGTAGGAGCCGGCTGCGAATTTTTCGAGGCCGGCGCGGTTGAGGACGACGATCGATCCGCGCACCGAACGGATCAGACGATGTCCTTCCAGGACGTGAAGCGAGGTGGTGACGCCGGGTCTGCGGGCTCCGAGCATCAAGGCAATATAGTCATGGGTGATCGCCATCTCGTCGCTGCGAAGGCGATCGTGACACATCAGGATCCAGCGCGCGAGGCGCTGATCGAGCAGATAGCGGATATTGGCGAGTGCGGTATAGGCAACCTGCGTGGCAAAGACATGCATGTATTTGATGAGCGGAACCTGGAAAGAGGTACTCTGCATGGTCGCCTGACGCATCGCCTCGATCGGCACCCGGTACCCGGAGCCGGCGACGTTGATCTCGACCCTGTAGGGAACTTCGTCGTCACCGACGATGGTGGCCGTCGGTACGAAGCCCTCCCAGCCGAACATTCCTGCTTCGGCGGTCTGGCCGTTGGCGGAGACCGTCATCACCGCACCGATACCCGTTTCGAGAAAATAGACGTGATCGAGCTTCTTGCGCGGCTCGGCGATGCAGAATTGCGCCGGCAGATCGACCCGCTCCAGGTGCGGGGCCAGGAGCGCGAAGTCCTGCGGCTCGAGCGCGGTCAACATGCGGTTCGAAATCTGTGTCTGACTTGGCGCCATATGCCTCTCCCACACTGCCTGACGAGCTTCGGCAATTGTACCCATTGAACTATCGTTGCAGCTTCTGGTTCCGCATGCCGAAGAGATCCAGCATCGGCTTTCCCATCAAGGCTGAAGCGTCAACGCTGGAAAACCCGATGCCTCAGGCGGCCCGCAGCCGCAACGACGGTGTTCCCGGGCCTGTTCAACCAGGCGCCTGGCCCCCGGGGGTCTCCTCATGCAGAAAGATCATCGTCGACAGTCCCGGTAGATCAAGGCGGACCGACTGGTTGCGCCCGTGTGCGCCGATCTCTTCGCTGTGGCGGTCGCCGCTGCCCGTGCCGGTGCCCGCATAGATCGATGCATCCGTATCGAGGATCTTTCGCCAATGGCCGGCAAAGGGGACGCCGAGCCGGTAATCCATGCGGGCAACCGGCGTGAAGTTCGACACGACGAGGGCTGTCTGGCGGCGCTCGCGGTCATAGCGCAGCATGGCAAGAACCGAATTATGGGCGTCGTCGGCGACGGCCCATTCGAAACCGGAGGGCTCGCTGTCGCCATAGTGCAGGCAGGCGAAATGGCCGTAGATGCGGTTGAGGTCGCGCACCAGCCGTTGCAGGCCGGCATGGATCGGGTCATCGATCAGATCCCATTCTACCGACGCGTCGTGGCTCCATTCCGATATCTGGCCGAGCTCACATCCCATGAAGATGAGCTTCTTGCCGGGATGGCCCCACATGAAACCGAAGAGCGCGCGCAGATTGGCCATTTTCTGCCAGGCGTCGCCCGGCATCTTGGCGAGCAGCGATCCTTTGCCGTGAACGACCTCGTCGTGGGAAAATGGAAGGATGAAATGCTCGCTATAGGCATAGATCATCCCGAATGTCATCGAGCCATGGTGATATTGGCGATAGACGGGATCGTCAGACATGTAATGAAGCGTGTCATGCATCCAGCCCATGTTCCATTTCATGTCGAAGCCGAGCCCGCCTTCCTCCGGCGAGCGGGTAATGTTTGGAAAGGCCGTCGATTCCTCCGCTATCATCAGCGCATGCGGAAATCGTTCGTGCACGATGCTGTTGAGATGCTTGAAGAACTCGATCGCCTCGAGGTTTTCGCGCCCGCCGTAACGATTGGGAATCCATTGACCCTCGGCCCGGCTATAGTCGCGGTAGAGCATGGAGGCGACCGCATCCACGCGCAGTCCGTCGATGTGATAGTGCTCGAGCCACTCCAGGGCGCTCGCGATCAGGAAGCCTTTGACCTCGTTGCGGCCGAGATTGTAGATCAGCGTGTTCCAGTCCTGGTGGAAACCTTCGCGCGGATCTTCATGCTCGTAAAGGGCGGTTCCGTCGAACCGTGCCAGTCCCCAAGCGTCGGTCGGAAAATGCGCCGGGACCCAGTCGAGAATGACGCCGATCCCGGCGCCATGGCAGCGGTCGACAAAATAGGCAAAATCTTCCGGGGTGCCGTGGCGGCCGGTCGGCGCAAACAGGCCAAGTGGTTGATAGCCCCAGGACCCGCCGAAGGGGTGCTCCATGATCGGCAGGAGCTCAATATGGGTGAAGCCCATGTCGCGCACATAGGGAACGAGCCGCTGCGACAGCTCGACCCAGTTCAGCATGCGCGCGCCATCGCCCATGTCACGCAGCCAAGAGCCGGCATGCACCTCGTAGACGCTGATCGCCTCGGCTTGTTTGTCGACGGCGCGCCGTCCCTCCATCCAGGCCGCGTCGGACCAGTCGAAGGGATCGGTGGAGGCGACCACGGAGGCCGTCGATGGTGCCGGCTCGGCCGCCCTTGCCACCGGATCGGCCTTCTGAGGCAGAAGATTGCCGTGCTGATCGAGGATTTCGAACTTGTAGCGCTCGCCGACGGTCAAATGCGGGATGAAGATTTCCCAGACCCCGGCCTGGGGCCGCAATCGCATCGGATTGCGCCGACCATCCCAGCTGTTGAAGTCGCCGACCACGGAGACGCGCTTGGCATTCGGCGCCCATACGGCAAAACGCACGCCTGCAATATCGTCGATCGTCATCGGATTGGCGCCGAGCGCGCGTGTCAGGTTGTAATGCGTGCCTTCGCCGACGAGGTGGAGATCGAGGTCGCCGAGCAAGGGGCCGAACCTGTAGGGGTCGTCGGTCAGCTGGACCGCGTCGGGCCAGCGCACCCGCAGACCGTAGGAAGAAGGCTCCGGGACGATTGCGCCAAACAGGCCGGCCGGATGGACGAGCTCGGCAGACGCCAGATGCAGACCGGTCTCGCGCGCAACGAGCTCGACGGAGGACGCGCCGGGCAGGAACAGCCGGACACTATAGCGGCCGTCCGCGCACCGATGCGGGCCAAGGATTGAAAACGGATCGCCATGGCGTCCCTCGATGAGGGCCTGGACCGCATCCGGCTCCACACCGAAGAAGATGTCGGCGAAGTCTGTCGTCATGAGCGGCTCTCCGAGAGGCGGGTCAGGATATTGGCAAAACCGTTCAGCGGGATCGGCAGCCATTTGGGACGATTGCGCGCTTCGTAGGCGATCTCGTAGGCAGCCTTCTCAAGCAGGAAAATGTCGAGGACCTTCCTGATGTCGCCGGCCGAGCTGGGCAGGTCCGCAGACAGCGACAGTGCCTCGCTATAGGCCTTGAGAAAGACCTCTTCGGCTGTCGCGCCGAAGCGGGTGATGACTTCGCGCCGGCGGGTGTCGTGATGATCGGAGATCGCGTCATTTTCGAGCATGGCGGTCGCCGTCAGGTAATCGAGCGAACGCAAGAGCCCGGCCGCATCGCGCAGCGGACTGGTCTTGGCCCGCCGTTCGGCAAGATTGCGGGCAGGTTCTCCTTCGAAATCGATGATGACGGCGTCGCCTTCCGTCACCAGGATCTGGCCGAGATGGAAATCGCCGTGCGCGCGGGTGAGCAAGGTTCCCCTCGCTCCCTCGGCAAGCGTGCCTGCCTGCGCGACGATTGCCTCCTGTTGTTCAAGAAGCGATGCGACCCTTGCCGCCATGCCCTCGTCCACCTCCGCGCCAAGATCGGCAAGCTTGGAGAAGGCATAGGCGATTTCGCCGGTAACGGATTTGCGAATGGTTTCGACATCTGCCGCACCTGCCCGGCGCGGTGAAAAGGCCTCGTCTTCTGATGGCTGGGCAAGCAGGACATGGAGTTCGCCCAGACGCTCCCCGACCATGGAAACGAAATTGAGCAGCGGTTGCAGCTCCTCGTCAGCGGCCTCGACGGGGGCTTCCGTCATGACGATCTCATCGGCGACACGCCTGAGATTGGAAAGCATCCAGTTCCAGGCGTCCCCCTGGTTGCGGATGGCGCCCTGGACGATGATCAGGGTCGAACGCCGGCCCTCGCCATCGGTGCGTACCACCTCGCCCAGCAATGGCGCGGTATGCTGATAGCCGTGCTGCGTCAGATAGCGGGTCATTTCGACTTCGGGATGAATGCCGATGAATATGTGCCGGATAAGCTTGATCATCGCCGCGTCGCCGACGATCAGCGAGCTGTTGGATTGCTCTGCCGAGAGCCAGTGGATCGGCATGTCGTCGGATAGAGCCAGGCCGTCGAGCTGGTCGGTGCCGATGAACTCGATCTGGCCCGTGCGGCCGCTGACGACCGAGCGGTCGCGCAGGCCGCGCAGGATGCCGCGCGCCATTGTCTCGACGGCAAAACCATCGGTGAGGAAGCCGACGCGGCGCCCCTGCCTGATGCGCGCAAGCGACAGCTGCTGGCCGAGCACGTTCGGCGGCGTGTCGTCCCATTCGGCGGCAAGCGGCAGCTGGTAGCTTTCGACATGGTCGGGAAGGACCGCCTCGAGCTCGCCAAGAACGACCCCTTCGGCAAAGGGTATGGGTGTCGCAGATATCAGGCGGGCTTCCTGAAGCGGCTGATCCTTGGCGCCGTACCAGCGCCGCTTCGACAGGTAGGCCGGCAGGATGTCGCGGCTGAGCATGGAAGCATGCTGGGGCTGTTCGACGAGTTCGCTCAGGCTGCGCCGCACGACGACCGTCACGAAGTCGGCCAGCTGCTCGGGCGGCGCCGTGCGCCACGCCGGACCGTCGGCTTCCTTGTTGAGCTGGAACCAGAAGAAGCCATAGGGCGGCAGGGTCAGGAGATAAGTGAGCTGGCCGATCGGCGGAAAGGGCGACATGCCGGTGAGTTCGATCGGAATGCGGCCTTCGAAGGCCGACAGATCGAGTTCGACGGCCTGGGGAAGGCGCGACAGGTTGGCAACGCACAATAGGACCTCGTCGCCGTGCTCGCGCAGGTAAGCAAGGATGCGGCGGTTGCTTGGCGCCAGGAAGCGCAGCGAACCGCGCCCGAAGGCGCTGTGCCGGCCGCGAAGCGCCAGCATGCGCCGTGTCCAGTTCAACAGCGAATGGGCATCGGCGACCTGGGCCTCGACGTTGAGCGCTTCGAAACCGTAGAGCGGATCGGCGACCGGCGGCAGGACGAGGCGGGCCGGGTCTGCCCGCGAAAAGCCGCCATTGCGGTCGGGCGACCATTGCATGGGCGTGCGCACCCCGTCCCGGTCGCCAAGATAGATGTTGTCGCCCATGCCGATCTCGTCGCCGTAATAGACGACAGGCGTGCCGGGCATCGACAGGAGCAGGCCGTTCATCAGTTCGATGCGCCGCCGGTCGCGCTCCATCAGTGGCGCCAGGCGCCGGCGGATGCCGAGATTGATCCGCGCCCGCTTGTCGGAGGCGTAGGTTTCCCAGAGATAGTCGCGCTCGGCGTCAGTCACCATTTCGAGCGTCAGCTCGTCATGGTTTCTCAGGAAGATCGCCCATTGGCAGGTGTCGGGAATGTCTGGCGTCTGACGCATGATGTCGGTGATCGGGAAACGGTCCTCCTTGGCGATGGCCATGTACATGCGCGGCATCAGCGGGAAGTGGAAGGCCATGTGGCATTCGTCGCCGTCACCGAAATATTCGCGCGTATCCTCCGGCCATTGATTGGCCTCGGCAAGCAGCATGACGCCCGGATGGGTGGCATCGAGGGCAGCACGGATCTGCTTGAGGATCGCGTGGGTCTCCGGCAGGTTCTCGTTGTTGGTGCCCTCACGTTCGACGAGATAGGGAATCGCATCGAGCCTGAAGCCGTCAATGCCGGTTTCCAGCCAGAAGCGCATGATGTCGATGAGCTCCTCCATCACCTTCGGATTGTCGAAGTTGAGATCGGGCTGGTGGGAATAGAAGCGGTGCCAGTAATAGGCGCCGGCGACGGCATCGAAGGTCCAGTTCGACTTTTCGGTGTCGAGGAAGATGATACGGGTCTCCGGGAACTTCTGGTCATTGTCGGACCAGACGTAGAAATCGCGCTCGGGGCTACCGGCAGGGGCCTGGCGGGCGCGCTGGAACCAGGGATGCTGGTCGGACGTGTGGTTGATGACGAGCTCGATGATCACCTTGATATTGCGCTCGTGGGCGGCTGCGACGAACCTGCGGAAATCCTCGATGGTGCCGTAATCCGGGCTGACGCTGCGATAGTCGGCAATGTCGTAGCCGTCGTCGCGGCGCGGCGATGGAAAGAAGGGCAGAAGCCAGATTGCGGTGACGCCGAGCGCGGCAATATGGTCGAGCTTCTGGTAGAGGCCTTCGAAATCGCCGATGCCGTCGCCATTGGCGTCATAGAAGGACTTGATGTGCAGTTGATAGATGATCGCGTCCTTGTACCAGAGCAGGTCCTCGGCGATCGTCTTCTTGTCTTCGATGAAGGCTATGTCCATTTCAGGTCTCTCCTGCCCTGACCCGCCATATGGCGAATGGCAAAGAGGCCGGGTCCAGCCTGATCGTCTGCCACTTTCCGCTGCGCTTGAAATTCTGGCCGCTGACGAGGTCTTCGAAGGCGAGCGTCGCGCCGTCGCCGAGGCCGAACCGCCAGAGCGGAAACTCGACGTTGCTTTCCTCGATCCCGTGCGGATTGAGATTGACGGCGATCAGCAAGACGTTGTGACGCCCGCTGTCGGCTTTTTCGAAGAACATGACGTTCCTGTTCGACGAGGGCAGAAGCGTCAGCCCGAGATGCGAATGCAAGGCGGCGTTGTCCCTGCGGATGCGGTTGAGCATGGCGATTTCCGCTTTGATATTGCCCGGGCGATCGTAGTCCCAGGCGCGGATCTCGTATTTTTCGCTGTCGGCATATTCCTTGCGCTTGGCGTCAGGCCGTCCCTCGCAAAGCTCGAAACCGTTATAGACGCCCCAGAGGCCCGACAGGGTGGCTGCGAGCGCGGCGCGGATGAGATAGGCCGGGCGCGGCGCGTTCTGCAGGAAATCCGGGTTTATGTCATGGGTGTTGACGAAGAAATGCGGCCGGAAGAATTCGCGCGCCTCGCTCGTGGTGAGTTCGCTCATATACTGTTCGAGCTCCCAGCGCTCGTTGCGCCAGGTAAAATACGTGTAGGATTGCGAAAAGCCGATCTTGGCAAGCCGGTACATGACCTTGGGCCGCGTGAAGGCCTCCGACAGGAAAACGACGTCGGGATGGCGCGCGCGAATGTCGCCGATCAGCCACTCCCAGAATGGAAAAGGTTTGGTGTGAGGATTGTCGACACGAAACAGCCGCACGCCCTCTTCGACCCACATCTCGACGATATCGCGCAGTTCGACCCATAGGTCCGGTATCGCATCCTTGGCGTAGAAGTCGACATTGACGATGTCTTCGTATTTCTTCGGCGGGTTTTCGGCATAGCGGATGGTGCCGTCCGGCCGCCAGTCGAACCAGCCGGGATGTTCTTTCAGCCAGGGATGATCGGGAGAGGCCTGGATTGCCAGATCGAGCGCGATCTCCAGACCTGCCTTTCGCGCCTCCTCGACCAGATGCTCGAAATCGTCGAACTCACCGAGCTCGGGATGAATGGCGTCATGGCCGCCGGCTTCCGAACCGATGGCGTAGGGACTGCCCGGATCGCCCGGTGCCGCGCTCAGCGAATTGTTGCGGCCCTTGCGGTTGGTGCGGCCGATCGGATGGATGGGCGGGAAATAGAGGACGTCGAACCCCATGTCGCGAATGGCCGGCAGACGTGCGATCACATCCTCGAACGTGCCGTGACGATTGGGGTCTCCGCTCTGTGAACGCGGGAAGATCTGGTACCAGCTCGCAAATCCTGCCTCGCGCCGCTCCGATTCGACGCCATAGGTGCCGCTGCGCGTGGCAAACGGGCGCCGGTCGGCGCGGGCCATGAGTTCGGCGGTGCGCGGCGCCAGCAGGATGTCGAGCTTGGACATGCCTTCCCGGCGCTCCAGTTCGGCAACAAGCGCGTCGAGCTCCGCGCGCTCCTCAGCAACCATCGCGGCGGCCGGATCGGCTGCGCCAGCGCGGATCAGTGCCTCGCCTTCGATCAATTCCAGACGCAGGTCGAGCCTGGCTTCATGTTTCTTGACCAGTTCGTAGCGAAATATCGCGAAAGGATTTTTCCACGCCTCGACGCAGAACTCGAAGCGGCCGACCCGATCGAGCACGAAGCTTGCCTGCCATCGATCGTTTTCGGCAAGCGTCATGCGTTCCTGGCGCCATTCGACCTCGCCACGCGGACGGTGGAGAAGGGCTGCCGCCAGAAGGTCATGCCCATCGGCAAAGATGTCGGCTTCGACGACCATCGTATCGCCGACGATGCGCTTGACAGGGAAGCGACCCTCGTCGACCTGCGGGGCAATCTTTTCGATGGCGATGCGCGCTGACCTCGTCGCCTCCGCAAGCGGCAGATCTCCCTGCTCTGCCGTGACGGAGGCGCGCGCCCGCGTTGGTATCAGGCGTACCTCGCCCGGCTCCAGGCGCTGGCCGGAGGCGCCAGGGTCAACCGGCACGAATGGAGAAACGGCGCGATTGAGGATCGTTTCGGGAAGCAATGCCGACCGACGAAGGTCCCTGTTGACGGCGATCAGTCTCACCGTGGCGGCGGTGCGAAGATCAGCCGCATCGGCCTGCGACAGGATGCTCACCTGGCTCGTGGTATCGCAATTGACGAGCTGCATCGCCTGGCTGCTACGGACCGCCATCAGTTCACGCAGTGCGCTCGTCAGATCGAAGGCGCCTTCGGCTCTTAGCCTGCGCAGCCCCTCGCCGTGCCCATGCGTTGGATCGAGCGGCAGCCCGGCACCGAATTCGAATCCCATCGGCACGAGGAGACCATCGCCGATTTCCGCCGCCAGTCGCAGCGCCCGGCGCGAGCGACGCTCGCGGATCTCCCTGCTCTCGGTGCCATGCGCAAGCCGTCTGGCAAAGGGGGCCTCGGGAAAGGCGATCTGCGGTGCGAGCCCATGCTGCAGCCGGTACTCCTCGATAAACCAGCTTTCGCGCAAGTCCCACCAGGCAAGCGAGGTGAAGGTGGCGTCGAACCCGCACGCCCGCAAGCCATTTCGCAGCCCAAAGTCGGTCCCGGGCGTATAGGCAAGAAAACGCGTTGCCGCATTTGCGGCCCTTGCTCCTGCGATCAGCTGCTGCCATTGACCGGCCGCGAGCCTGTCGAGGCCGATAACCCGGTAGCCGCTGATTCCAGCAGCAGCCAGACGTAAAAGCCGCGCCTGCGATGCCTCGACATCGCCGGATGGGGGCGACCCAACGAGCGGCATAAGAGGCGACCGTCTCGGATCAAGAGATAGCAGGCGGGCATCGTCGTTTGCGACGCCTGCGCCGATCGCAAGGTCGAGCATGAAGCTGATCCCACGGCTTTCAGCCTCTGTGGCCAACCCGGCAAGCGCCTCTTCAGCTCCCCCCTCAAGGCCGAGCGCCGGGTCGAGAGCGTCATAATCAACGGTTGAGAACAGGCTCTCTGCCATCCTTCGAAAAGGAGGGGCCGTCAGGACGGTGTCGAAGCCGAGGAAGGCCGCGTGATCGAAGACCTCCAGCCAGCGATCCCGGCCAGACAATAAAAGCGGGTTGACATAGTAGATCCGCGAAACGTGAAGGGAAGCGGTCGAAGGGGATGCTGTCGTCATCACTCGGTCTGTCTCCGCGCGTCCGGTCCATGAACGATGTTTGAAGGTTGCGGAGATGAACCTTCAAGCGCTTTACTTGTTCCCTGGCGCCGCCTCAGATGATGCGCGTGGGGACCAAGCACCCGGGCCGGAATGAAAGGCGGCGCCACGCGCTGGCGCGTCAAAGGGCGCGGCAGCGCGCCGACGAAAGAGCAGGCCGCAAGCCTGTCTTTTGCCCGCCTTGTTCAAGACGTTCGCTTAGCCTTCGAGCAAGCGCTGCAAAATCATAAGGCTTTGCAAGAAAGGCGGCGCCTTCGAGGGCGGAGACGTCGATCACGCGTCCAGAGGTCACGATGAGCGGGACAGAAGGCCTGGTTTTTCTGACGAGGGCGGCAAGATCGAGGCCGCTCAGGCCCCCCGGCATGTCGACATCGGTCACGACCGCGGCGATATCGTCATGCCTGGCGAGTGCCGCCACGGCCTCGAGCACATTCCCACAGTCGACCACCACGTGACCCGCGTCGATCAACGCGTCGGCAAGTGAAAAACGGATCAGTGTTTCATCTTCGACGATCAGGACCTTTGCCATTCCCGCACCTTTCTGTTCAGTCAGGAAGGGAACGCCTGTTGTCCCAAATCGATACAGCCGCCGGCTGTTCCTCTCCTTTTATGGTGAAGAGAGGGTTAACAGCCGGAGGCAGCGCTTGGTCTTCAGCGCGTGGCGCCGAGGATCCATGCCACCGCGGCAGTCATGGCGACAGCTGCGATTGGGTTCTTCTTGATGAAGCCGCGCGCGCCCTCGACAAAGGTTTCACGCTCGGCCGCGTCGCTTGTTTGCGGCGCGCCGGCCACCGACGTAATCGAGTGCGATACCGGATCGGAGGCTGGAAACGTATCCTCCAGCGCCTGGTCGAGCTCGCCCTCGGCTTCGCGCTCCTGCCTTTTGGCCTTGTCGAGTTCATAAGCTTGAACGGCGGGTGATTTGGATTGGCTCATGTCTTTCTCCATCTGTTGGCCGCTTAACGCCGGCAATCCGTCGAAGTTCCGGACGTCATGGAGAGCCTTCGTCGGCCGGCGGCTCGGTGGATACAGGCGACAAGGCCACTGGCACGGCGATGCCTGCTTTGCCGACGCCTTGAGGAGAATGTGTGGAACGGTGCGCGCCAAGCCGCGTTCATCGATCAACTGATCAGGAGGATTGACCATGACATTCACGACCTATGTTGCATCGCCGACCTTTTGCCCCGACGCAGCTTCGCGCAAAACAAACTTGAAGCAATGTCTTGATGTTGCCCGCCGGCGTCTCGACGAGACCTGCGGGGCGAGCGAGACCGAAAAGAACGCCGCGCTTGTCGCCTCCGCCGTTTCTGCCGGGTGGGAGGAAAACGAAGTCAGGGATCTCCTGCAGGGGTCGTCTTTGGGTTTTGCGCCAGAGCTTGGTCAGCAGCCAAGGCCGATCGGCCTGGTCCCCTCCTCTTCGCTATGAGGAGCATAGAGCCTTCGTCAATCAGAGTAGCCATAGACGAGCGTCCGGATCAGAGCGACAAGCTGGCGGATCTCATAAGGCTTTGCGATGTAACGAACGGCCCCGGGCAAATCGCCGGGCCGTAAGGGGCGGTCTCCCGACATCAGCACGACTTTCTTGTCTGGCCACGTCCGGACAACTGCTCTGGAAAGAGCAAAACCGTCGATCGCTCCCGGCATTCTGATGTCGGAGACCACGACATCGATATCTTTGTCTTCGTTCAGGTGCTTGAGTGCATCTGCGCCATTCATCGCCTCGATCGTTGTAAAACCTGCGTCCTGAAGCTCTGTCGACAATGCCATGCGCACCATGATCTCGTCATCGACGATCAGGACGACAACGCGTTGCTCGTGCATATCGCCTCCCTGCAGTTGAACAGGACATGGCGCC
>Ga0102588_1000129_pt1 | contig 123106 bp, 120 predicted proteins | sample AraplaMF_Col_mMS_FD_76854 | JGI IMG/M metagenome (GOLD analysis project Ga0102588, IMG submission 76854) | Arabidopsis root microbial communities from the University of North Carolina, USA - plate scrape MF_Col_mMS (SPADES assembly) (version 2) | ecosystem: Host-associated > Plants > Roots >...
CGGGTGCGGGTGCGCGTCCGGGTGCGGGTGCGGGTGCGGGTGCGGGTGCGGGTGCGGGTGCGGGTGCGGGTGCGGGTGCACATGGCGTTGTGCAGCAGCTGCGCGGGGAAAAACCGGACACCGGAAAAACAAAAGGGGATACGGCACAGGCCACCTTCGGCTCCCCGTCCGTACCGGCCGGGTCGTCGGCCCTGCTCCGACTGTCGCCCGCAGGCGGGCGCCGGTCTCCGGCCGAACCCCTGCGGGTTTCGGGCTGACGCCAGGGTCCGATGGAGAAGGTCAACGGCACCGCCTGCGGCGACCGTCCCGGTCGCGCCGCGTCCACCGCCCCGGCGCGGCCGGGGCTTTACGGTCGCCACGTCGTTCCGCCGTGTCGGGTGCGCGCATTCTCTCAGCGTGGTGATGCCACCCCCTTGCCGGCACTTACGCGGAGGGCTGGCTGTAGCACCGTCATCCGCCTGCCCGCAAGGGGCGCGCCCCTGGCGCTGTCGTCTGCACCCGTTCGCACTCGCCGAAAATCCGGCTCGCTTGCGCTGCGGCTTTGCCGACACCCGTGCGTTCATTCGTCTGCCGTCGCTCCCTTGCCCTTTGCCGCGAGAGTACCAGCCAGGGAGATGGATTAACCATCACCACAGGAGAAAACCAGAATGCGCACACGAAACGTCAACGGCAAGACCGCCGGAGGAGAAACCGCCGGAAGATGTGATCAAAACACGCAGGAAGACATCGCTTTACAGGCGAAGGCGCTGATCGCCCGGTATCGCCGGTTACAGGACGGCGTGACCGTCTTTACCGCACGGGCATCATCACGCGGGGATGTACAGGTTGAGATACGCCAGTTTGGCCGCCTTGTCTGGCATGCATGGTCTTTTGAGCCGGAGTTTCTGGCCACGCTCGAAAACCGGCTGCGCGATGTGCAGCGAAACCACGACTGATTAAGCGCCGTGACCGGAGGGCAATCCGGCCACGGCATAACCACCACCGTAACTAAGAGGAAACAATAATGGTCACCACCCATACTACGGCGAAACCCGCCACACGCAAAGCCCGCACGAAAAAAACCGCCGCTGCACCGGCAGCCATTGAGGCTGCCCTGCAACAGGCACCCGTGGAATACGTGCCGTATTCCCGCCTGACCCGTTCGGACTATAACGTCCGCATCGTGCCCCATACTGACGAGGAAATCGCCGGGTATGCCGCCAGCATTAAGGCGCTGGGGTTCCTGCATAACCTGGTGGTTGTCGATCATCCGGACGGCCTGCTCGGTGTGGTGTGCGGCAGCGGGCGCACCCGCGCGACAGGCGTACTCGTCGCGGAAGGCTTCACCGGGGCTGATGAGCCGTTTGTCCCGGTCAAGCGTATCCCGGCGCACCTGGCGGTCGCGGCCTCGATGGCTGAAAACGAAAAAAGCCGCAAAATGCACCCGGCAGAGCAGGTGACCGGGTTCCGCAGGATGGCAGAGCAGGGATCCACCCCGGCGCAGATCGGCGATCTCTTTGGCTTCACTGCCCGTCACGTCCAGCGCATCCTCAGCCTGGCGAATCTTGCTCCGGCGCTGATTGAGGAACTGATGCACGACCGCATTACCCTGGAGTTGTGTCAGGTGATGACACTTGAACACGATCACGCCCGCCAGGTGGACATCTGGAACAGCGCGAAAGAGATGTTTGGTAGCGGCATGCCGTCGGCAGGGTGGCTGAAGGGGAAGGTGAACAGCATCAAAATGGACACCGCTTCTGCCGCGTTCCGGTTCGTCGGGGAGGACGCCTACGTGGCGGCCGGGGGGGTGGTTGATCGCGACCTGTTCAGTGATGAAGGCCAGGGGTTTGCTGAGCGCCTCCTGACGCAGCGGCTGCTGCTCGACAAACTGGCTGCTGAGGCGGCGCGACTTCAGCGCGAAGAGGGCTGGGCATGGAGTGAAAGCCGGATGGATGAAATCACGCTCCGTGATGCACAGACCCTGCGCGTGTGTCTGCCTGAGCCTGAACTGACTGACGAGGAAAGGGCCACGGTGGTCGGTCTTGAGCAGAAGTTACTGGAGAGCGAAACCGAAGAGGACGAAAACGCGCTTCAGCAGCGTATCGAGGACATTGAGAGTGCGGCGCGCGCGCGCCTGTTCACCCCGGCCTATAAGGCGGCACACGGCGTGGTGGTCTCGTACGAAGCCGGGGGTTTCTGCATCCAGCGTGGCGTAAAACGCGTCGAACCTGCTCAGGATAACGAGGCCGCAGACGGCGAACACACGGCGACAGACGCCGCGACAGACCGCGTGATCACCACCAGGACCCCCGGCATCCCGGCAGATGCCTTCTCCGAGAAACTGGTCCGGGCCATGTCGTCTGAACGTACCCTGGCGGTGCAGGCTGCGCTGTCCGGCAGACCGCATGTGGCGCTGGCCCTGCTGACCTGGACGCTCTGCCGCGACGCCTTCGGCAGGATCGGGGGCAGGGTACAGGCTCCCCTGGGCCTGACTATCCGCGACTGCTCATGGTCCTGTATGTCAGATGCGCCTTCAGGGGAGAAGGGCACAGGCTGGCGGGCGATGCTGGACATACGGGGAGCGCTGCTGCTGACCCTGCCGCCGCAGTGGGAAACGGATTTTCGCACCATGCTGGGTCTCTCCACAGAGCAGCTTCATACCCTCCTGAGCTACTGCGTGGCATGTGGCATCAACGGGGTGCAGGAACGGCAGTACGGACGCACCGGCGACAGCAGTCTGGAGACCCTTGAATCCGCGCTGGACTTCGACCTGCGCGACTGGTGGCAGCCGGATGCGGACTACTTTGGCAGCATCAGCAAGGATCAGATCGGCGACGCGCTGGCAGAGGCCGGGCACCAGGACCGCGCCCGCGAGGCGATGAAGCTGAAAAAAGGCGAGGCCGCAAAGCTGGCTGCCGCCACCCTCGCGGAAACCCGCTGGGTGCCGGACTGGATGACCCGCCCGCAGCCGGATGTTCCGGCGACGCTGAACGATACCGCTGACCACAACGCCGCATAACCAAGAGACGGTTGCCCCGCCGGGGCAACCGGGAAAACGACCATGAGCATGAAATATACCCCCGAAGTCCTCAACAGCATGATCCCCGCGGAGCTGGAAGCCGTCCGTGAAAGTGGTGATGAAGAACGTCGCCAGCTGAGCGACGCCGTGATGAACACCATTCCGGTCCGCCAGGCTGGCGCGTGAATGCCGAGTACCGCTGTGAGTTCGGCGGCCAGTTTCCTGTCCAGCTGCGCTTTGCCCCGGACCGGTCCGACCGTTACTTTCTCTGCCTGTGCAGCCCCGGTGAAATGCTCCCGGCCTGGACACTGTTCCTGCTGGCGGCTGACGGGGGGCTGGTAAGGATCCTGTCGCAGAGCGACAGGCATGACCCGGTGGCCGTCAGCGCCCTGCTGGCGCAGGATGCCGGACTGCACCGTTTTAACTGCTCTGCGGCCACCATCGCTGAACTGATGAATGCGGAGGTGATGTCATGATCCCCGCCAGTCTCGCGCTCGTTACCCTTAATCCGGCACGCCAGGCTGCGCTGCGGGCGGTGGCAGAGGTCGAGCTGCGCCGCGAGAGCCGCAGGCGTCTGCCGGAAGACAACCCGCATGCACGCGCATTCATGCGCCTGCTGACCGGCGAAAGTCGTCTCAGCAGCCGCACCGCTCAGGCCATTCCGGGGCTGGGCTGGGACCCGCACTTTAAAATCTGGTCGCTGCGCAGGCTTGAGGAGGCGCTCGAAGTCCTGCTGGTCAGCCGGGGTGAGCACTGCCACTCGCCGCTGCCGGCAACGGTGCAGGAATGCCTTTACCCGGACGTGGTGTTCCGCAATGCATCCCGGAAGGATCAGCGCGGGAAACTGCATCTGTATAAAGCGATCCGGCGTGAAAATAAAAGCCTCTGCCGGGAGGAAATTCTGCACCAGAGTCTGGTCGCGCAGGCCCGGACAGACCTGAACTTCCGGTCACCGGAGAACGTGGGGGCGTGGTACACGCGCTGGGCTGATGAATTGCGTGAGTACGAGCTGGCAGCACTGTTCTGGCAGTGGCGGAGACGTTTTTCCTCGCTGGCAGAGCTGGAATGGCACCGGCATGAACCGCTCTGGTCAGTACTGAATGTGCTGAGGGATGTGGTGAGCGGTATGAGCGCCAGTGAAAAGGCTGCCGATCGCTGGCAGGTGCCGGACAAGCTTGGCCACGCAGGATAAGGGTTGCAGAAAATGAAACGGGTGACGCCGGCGCATGAAAGTCAGAATCAGGGACAAGTGCAAGGGCAGGGGCAGGCCACCTTCGGCTCCCCGTCCGTACCGGCCGGGTCGTCGGCCCTACTCCGCCCGTCGCCCGCAGGCGGGCTCCAGTCTCCGGCCGAACCCCTGCGGGTTTCGGGCTTCGCTAGGGTCCGATGGAGAAGGTCAGGGGCACCGCCTGCTGCGACCGTACCGGTCGCGCCGCGTCCACCGCCCCGGCGCTGCCGGTGCTTTAAGGTCGCCACGTCGTTCCGCCGTGTCGGGTGTGTGCATTCTGTCAGCGCGTTGATGCCCGTCTCCCTGGCCGTTCTTCGCGGAGGGCTGTTCGTAGCACCGTCGGGTCGTCATCCAGGGGGTGAAATGCACTCCGCCAAAACTTTTTGCGAACGGCCGCAAAAACTTTTGTCTCCGCCCCCTTCCTTCCTCCCTTCGCCGTCGCTCCTTTGCCCTTGCCGCGATGAACTCACCAGGGAGATGGACTTAACCATCAACGAGGAGAAATAAAGAATGCACACACAAAACGTCAACGTCAGAACCGCCACGATTAAATCTTCCAGGAAGATGGGGGGCGAAAATCGTGCTGTTTATGCATCAGCTGAGTGGTGGGAAAGTGCCCTGCGCAGCGATGGCTTCGTCAGAAATCTCAATTCTTCAGGTGAGCATGACGTCATCTCTGTGAAGTCACTCCTTGACGCTTTTTCAAAGGCTGGCAGCAAGGGGTGTGGGCAGCATCATGAAATTTATGAGTTTTTCTTTCTGGACAGGGCATGCTCATACGCGAATTCACTGCCGCTGTCACACCGCCCGGCCTTCTACGATGCCGCAGCGGCGTCAGGTTTCAATATTTCTGACGATGCGTATGACAGAAGCAAGCGGGCATTTGAAGCGAAGCTCGAAGAAATTAACGAAGAAAACTACTGATCATTACCACGCTGCCCGTCCGGGCAGCAGATACACAACGAAATGGCGGCTACAGGCCGCCACCGGGAGGAAAAATGTCAGCACCTGAAGCAGCACTCAGACCCACCGAAATGGCCTTCTTTCAGGTATCGCGCTCGCGCATCTGGGCTTACGCCGTGCAGTCAGGCGGGGAATGGCGTTCGACGTTCGGCGGCCAGACCCTAGCGCAGATGCGCGAGGAGATGCCCGATATGGAGCTGATCTCCACCGTGGATGCACTGAAACGCGAGAATGACGGTTACCGGCAGCCCTGGCATGAAATCAGCGAGGCACGGTACATCGACCAGCTGGAAGTGCTGCCGCCGATGGACTGGCACCGCAGCGGTGAGTGTGAGTCGTTCAAGTCTTCGGAACGGTATGGCGGGGATGTGACCAGCATTTTTGCCCGCTTCCGTGGGCGCTTCTTCGAGTGCCGCGATCTGGACACGCTGACGCCGGAGCAGATCACAGAAAGTCTCGTCAGCACGTTTTTTTCCGGGGATTCAGCGAATTCCGGGCATTAAAAAAGCAGGGCAAAGCCCTGCTTAATCAACGGGCAGCACGGTCAAGGTGCCGCCCTCATCAAAAACCAGGAGGTAGTATCCATGAAATTTGACCCGCAAACTGTCGCACATGCGAGGACGTTTGTAAACGCCCTGCGCGCAGGAAAACCCGCGCACATCCCAGCCATGCCCTTTGCGCGCTGGCAGGAGTTTATGACCACGGTTCACTCCGTTCTGGGGGCGTCTGCGGACGCAGATAATGGCAGCAGCGTTTATCCGGCGCTGGGACTGCCATAAGGGAGGCGGCCACACCTGCGGGGGTGGCCTGCCACTGAAAGGGAGAATAACGATGAAAGTTAACCTGACTGATACAGCCCCGGAACACACTGCGGCTGAAACAGTCCCGGCGACAGAGCTGGAAGCGCTGGCGGCACAGCTGCCGATCGCGGAGTTTCCCGTGGTGATACACGACAACCAGCAGCGCGCCGCCCTGGCTGCCGAAGCGCTGTGGCTGTTCGCGCAACGCACCGGCATGGCTGAAGATGGCGAGCCGGTGGGAAGCGTGATCGTCGATTTCATGGCAAGTATGATGCACCTGTGCCACCAAGTGGGGATCATCTCCCCGGCAGGTAACGGTCTGCCGGAACTGCTCAGGGTCGCTGAATTTCACTTCGATGCTGAAGAGGAAGACGATTTCTGAGTCCGTGCCCGGAACGGCGTTCCCCTCCGGGGAACCGGGAAGGGCGGGAACGCCTCCGGCGTACCCGCTCTCTCCCCTCCGCCTCCTCACCCTCATCTGCATACAGATCCCTCTCATCTGCTCCTGTGTTCTGCTGGCATTGTTACGGTTTTTTCCGGTCTGCTCATAATTGCCGGATGTTTTCAAAATCAACTTCAAAATCAAGGGCAAGGGCAGGCCACCTTCGGCTCCCCGTCCGTACCGGCCGGGTCGTCGGCCCTACTCCGCCCGTCGCCCGCAGGCGGGCTCCAGTCTCCGGCCGAACCCCTTCGGGTTTCGGGCTTCGCTAGGCCCCGATGGAAAAGGTCAACGGCACCGCCTGCTGCGACCGTACCGGTCGCGCCGCGTCCACCGCACCGGCAGCGCCGGTGCTTTAAGGTCGCCACGCCGTTCCGCCGTGTCGGGTGCGCGCATTCTGTCAGCGTGGTGATGCCACCCCCTTGCCGGCACTCACGCGGAGGGCTGGCTGTAGCACCGCCGGGTCGTCATCCGGGGGGTGAAATGCACTCCGCCAAAACTTTTTGCGAAGGGCCGCAAAAACTGTTGTCTCCGCCCCCCTCCTTCCTCCCGCGCCGTCGCTCCTTTGCCCTTTGCCGCGAGAGTACCAGCCAGGGAGATGGATTAACCATCACCACAGGAGAAAACCAGAATGCGCACACGAAACGTCAACGGCAAGACCGCCGGAGGAGAAACCGCCGGAAGATATGATCAAAACCTGACAGACAGTCAGATCCTGGATTTGTTTGACTGGGTGGTTACCGCTGCGTGCGATGAACAGCAGCCGGAGGTGTTCTCTGTTCCCCCTGGTGCTGTTGAGCTGAATGTATTTGTGGAATGCGCCCCGGATTATTACGCCGTGTGGCTTCTGAAAAATATCCCGGTCGCGGCTGCGCTGCCACTGGATAACTTTTACCGTTTATTACCATCCTGAAAGGAGAATAATCATGATCCGTTTATCCACCCGTTACGCCGCGCCAAACACGATGCGAAATAATCGCCCGCTGACAAACGATGAATTACTGCGCGTCGTTCCCAGTGCGTTTTCGGTTGAAAAAAATGAGTCGCGCTCTGAACGCTAAACCTATATTCCGACCATTACGCTGCTGGATAAATTGCGTGAGGAAGGATTCGAGCCGTATTATGCCGGGCAGTCACGGGTACGCGATCCGGAACGCCGGAATTTTACCAAACACATGATTCGCCTGCGTCGCGGAAATAACGGCAGCGGGTCAGAGGTGCCGGAAATTGTTTTGCTGAACAGCCATGATGGCTCCAGCAGTTATAAAATGATCCCCGGTATTTTCCGTCAGGTCTGCACAAATGGCCTGGTGTGCTGGAAATCGTTCGGCGAAATTAACGTGCCCCACAAAGGGGATATTGTTTCGCAGGTTATCGAGGGGGCATATGAGGTGCTGGGCGTGTTCGATGCCGTCGCCGACAATATGGAAAAAATGAAAAGCATCCAGCTCGACAGCGCCGAACGTCGCCTGCTCGGCGCGATGGCGCTGGAATATAAATATGGCGAGGATAAATCGCCGGTCACCCCTGAGCAGATAATTCAGCCCCGCGCCTGGTATGACAAAGAAACCGATTTGTGGACGTCATTTAATATTGTGCAGGAGAATCTGATCAAAGGTGGCGTGCGTGGCAGAACGGCGAAAGGAAAAAGAACCACGACGCGACCGGTGACCGGGATTGATGGCGACATCAAACTTAACCAGGCGCTGTGGAAAATGGCGGAAGAGTTTGCCCGGCTTAAAAGCTGAATAAAAAAAACCGGTTAACCGGGTTTTTTTATATCAGTCTCTCAGCGGCTGCGGCGTTATTTTAGTCGTGAGCTGCGATTCTTCGTCAGGTGCAGAACGCTGTTCAAGTATGGATTTTCTGGCCAGCAGAATGCGATAAATATTTCTGATATCCTCGGCATAGGCTCGTCGCTGTTTGATCAGGTTTTTCGACGGCCCGGTATTATACATTCCCACGCTGTCCCAGTTTTTTCCGTATGACCTGAAGTTATGCGCAAGAATCCATCCGCCGGTGTAAACGCAGACGCATGGATCATTAAGCAGATCCGATCGCGTAATATTAAACTTTTTCAGCTTACCGTAATGCGAACTGTTTATCTGCATCCCGCATACATCCTCCGAACCGTCATTGTTCGCCTTATTAACCGCAGCGGGCCTGAGTCGGCTTTCTTTGATTGAAATTGACATCAGCAGCAGCGGGTCGATTTGGTAATCCCGCCCAGCCTGGTCGAAACACATTTGCGGTGCTGCGCTGCAGGACATTGAGACGCAGAGCAGAATGAGACCGAGTTTATTCATATTTATAACCTTTACGTTTTGCGCGCGTGGAATGTCGCTGGAGCAGCGCAATAAAAAATACCCCCGCCGATCATTTAAATCAATACCCGCTCTTACAAACGCGCAGAGAGCGCTGCGGGTACGTGCCCGGAGTCAGTCTCTGATAATAAAGAGGCTCTGGTGTCGCTTATTATTGGCCGCTCTTTGCAAACATATAAAACATGACACCCCACGCAAGACTTCGTCTTGCAGATTTTTCCTTTTGAATCAGGTTGTTGTACCTGTAAAATTGTGCGGATTTTAGAGTAAAACCAAAAGTATCGTACAATCCGACACTATAATGTCGCAGGTTTAGGATACATATATCGGAGGATTGTATTACCTGTTAGTGTCGGTATGTCGCAGGTTTATCGCAGGAATGTGGATATTCTTTAAAACCATTGCGATAGATATCGCACAGTGTCACACTAATGCTGCATTAGTGCTGCTTACGAACACCTGTATAAACCAGATTCCCGCCGGAATCGGTTTTTTCTGCCAGCACACAGCCATTGTATGACCACCGGCTTTTAACATCAGACATTGCTCCGTAGTGTCGCCTGCGACACTATCGAAACTCAGGAACTAATATGGGAAGAATAGGCGTTTACCTAAAAGATAAAATTGAGCGGGAAGTGCGTGATATTGTTCAGAAAGAATTAAATAACGGCGCATCCCCGGCAGAAGTCAGCGTGTCTTCAACCTGCAATGAACTTATTCGTCTCGGGCTTCTAGTTTATAAAAACAATGATTCAGACGGGCCGAAGTTCGATCTCGAAGGCTACCGGCGCGACCTGATAATGAAAGCCAGCGGTTCCCGTGAGGGTATTATGATTCTTACCGCACTGGTTTGTGAGATGTACGTACAGAGCAAAGGAAATGACGCGCAAATTAGCCTTGAGGACCTGATTAATCAGAGTATTTCAGCAATTAATCAGGCCGAGACAGCAGCCGAAGCCCATCACTTCCTGACCAACGAAGAATAACAACCTGGTCGGCAATGCTGCCAGCCAGACCCGTCACGGTTACTCCGGTTTATTCCACGGAAGCGGCACATCCTCCGCTTCCGATAATTTCTCCCTGAGATACCACTCAAATGACATGCACAGCACTTTAAGCGCCTGCGCATCCTCGTTCTGGTCGAGAAGACGCTGGGTTAAATAACCCATAGAATTCATTAACCTTGTCAGCATTTCATCATTCAGGCTGCGTTTATGCACCCGCGCCATAATTCTTATTTCAGAGGCAAGATTTTCAGGAATGCGCATGCTGTAGCCTGACGTCTTTCCGGGAATTAAGACCCGCACACCTTCACGCCACATCCAGGCAGGCTCATCACGCGCCTTTTCCTTTCTGTTTTCATTTTCATCTTCATTACCATTACTTAATAAATCACACAGCCATTCTTCAAACTTCACCGCCAGAGAAATTAACCTTTCCCCCTCAACCGTTTTAATAACAGGTACATGCGGCTGATAATTCAGTGAAATAAGCAACCGCGCTATAATTTCATCGTTAACACTCCTCTCACTAATTCGTGCACACACCCGCAGTTCCATCAGCAGATTGTCCGGTGCACGCAGCCGCCACTCCACTGTTTCGCCCGCTGTAAACTTCCGTGGGCGGCCACGCTTTTCCCACAGATTCTCTTTTACTTTCATATTCATAGATCCCTGACATCACAGGCGTCATACCTGCCTGACTCAGGATATGTTGCGCCACTGCTCAGATAATTCCTAATGATGTTGAAAAGTGTGATGCAGCTCACAGTTTTTTTTTTTTAGGGTCATGAGATACTTATGCCCGCGTAAACAAGCACTTACGCAAACACATTTTGTTTACTTCCGGAGAAACAAGCATGTTCACTGAGGACAATGCCCTTAAGGTCACAAAGGGATGGGCGGTAGCGTCTTTATTTCGCAAAGCCCGTGAAAATATTCAGATGAGAAAGTATTTAAAAAATGGAGGATTAATCCTTCTTTCTCTTCTGGCCTGCAATTACGCATTTGCGGGTAGCACTGATTTACTGGCATCACAGTCTTCCACCGTTTCCAGCACTTTCGGTCACGGGTCGTCACTTGAGAAATACTTCTACTACGCGGAAATCTTTATCGCTTTATTCCTGTACATTAAAGCCCGCTCCCCTCTGGTATTTCTCGGTCTCGTCATCGTCATTATTTTTACCCGCATGGGCTTTGCCATCGCAGGCTAAAAATGAACGGGGAAGATGATAAATATTACTTCCCGGAAACCCTCAATCAGCAGGCCCGATTCTTCGGTCTTCCCCTCGACGAACTCCTCGTTATTGCTCCCCTGACCTTACTGGGTATCGTCTGCAATATGTCGACCGCCCTGGGGATAGTTTCGGGCGTGCTGTGGTTGATTGTCAGGTATCTGAAAAAAGGGCAGGGCTCGTTCTGGTTACTGAATTTCTGTTACTGGTACCTGCCCACCTTTATTTTCAGGGTGACCTTCCGGTCAATTCCTGACTCAGGTTTCCGTCACTGGAGGGCGTGAATAAGTGAAAATGGATATCAAGCGAAGCAGGGATAAATACCTGCGACTCGCCTTTATCGGGATGGGCAGTTTCGCTGTTTTATGTACCACAGCAACGATTCTGAGCAGCTCTCTTGCGTGGCATTTTTACAGCACGCAAAGAACCATCACCACGCCCATGTCTTACAACCAGCCTTTCAGCTCCGATGCCTCATCTGCCGATACCGCAGGCATGAATATGTTCGCCACTTCATTCCTGTATCTCAGGCTGAACGTCAGCCCCGAGAACATCGACAGCCAGCAAAAGATGCTGCTCAACTACGTGCCCGCGCAGAGCCGCGACGCACTGAAAAAAGCGCTCGATGTGGAAGCTGACCGCATTAAAAAAGGAGGCCTCACCTGGCGTTACGACGTCCGCGCGCTGCGCATGGTCAGTCCCGGCGTGATTGACGCAGACGTCGTGCTCCACCCCTCAACCACCAACGGCAATATCACCACCGAACTGAAGGAGCAGGCACGCACTTACCGGCTCCGGATGCGCTATGAGAACGGCATCATCAACCTCGATGAAATGTCCGAACTCATGCCGGTCACCACTAACTGAATCAGGACTGCCCATGAAAAAGCGTTTTTCACCGGCAGCTGCTGCTGTGTTAATGGCAACGGTAATGTTCACAGGCGGCCTTCGGGCCGCCACCGGACCCGTCGCCATACCGTTTGAGAATGACGCATCATTCAGCGTTAATCTCAGTAACACCAACCCCAACAAAATCATCATTGACGGGGAACTGGTGACCAGCATCAGCGGGCCTACAGGTGCCTACGACCAGGACCACACTGCCGATGGCGCATTACTGCTCTCGCCACTTGTCGGTCAGAATTTCACGATATTCATCCAGACTGCCGGCGGTGCGGCGCTGAGCCTCAACGTCACACCGAAACCCGGCACGGGTAAGACACTGCACTTCACCCCGCTCAGCGCACCGAAAGTCGCCAATGAGGATGCTAAAGCATGGGAAGAAGGGCAGAGCTACGAAAGAACGCTCGTCAGTCTCTCCCGTACCATCGCCCTCGGTGATGTACCGGAAGGATATAAAGAGTTACCCGTCAGCCGCATGCCGGCCTATAACCCGGCCGTCACCGTCAGGCTGACCCCGGAGCGCCAGTTCACCGGCTCCCACCTGCGCGTTGTGCGGTTTCGCATGACAAACTCCGGCGTGGTCACCACGCAGCTGCACGAGCGTGACTTCTGGCGCAAGGGCGTCCGGGCCGTGATGCTGTCGCAGAACCAGCTTTACGCGAACGGGGAAGGGTATGTGTGGGTGGTGTTCTCTTATGACGGAGAGCCGCGCGCATGAACCTCAATGTGAAAACCCGCCGCACACAGCTCGCCGTACTCATCGGCGTCCTGGCCGCTGCCGGCGTCACCACCGCCCTGGTGCTGACCTTCGGCACCGAGGATAACAAAGCACAGCAGGCGCAGAACGCGCCCGCACCCAACATGACCGGCGTCGTCACCGCCACCTTTGATGAGCAGGTCAATCAGTCTGCGATGGCACAACAGCAGGCCAGAACGTCTGCGCTCGAAGCGCAGCTGGCCCAGCTCGCGCAGTCATTTGAGCAGAGCAAAACCACTTTCAGCCAGCAACTGCAGAAGAAGGACGCTGAAATCCAGCGCCTCAGCGAGCAGATGCAGACGAAGCCGGGCGCCACCGGCAGCAACGAACAACCCTCCGGACAGCAGACACCACCTGCTGCCGCAGACGGCACACCACTGCCGGGTCCCGTTGCTGCCGGTCAGGCCAGACTCCCCCAGTACACTGTAACCCCTGCGACAGGCACACCGGCCGCCACCGGTCCCGCCACCACGCAGGGTGCCGGATTCTATCCGGGCGGCAGTGGTAATCGCATGAGCGGGGGAATGCAGAAAACGTCTTTCAACTACGAGAGTTTGAAAAAGAAAGCCACAAAGCTGCCCTGGATATCCTCCGGCTCCTTCTCGGAAGCCGTGCTGATTGAAGGTGTTGACGCCAACGCCAGCGTCACCGGTCAGCAGGACTCAAGACCCGTGACCATCCGCCTGCGGGGCAAAACCACCATGCCTAATAACAAACAGTATGACCTGGACGGCTGTTTTATTGTGGGCGAGGCCTGGGGGGATATCTCCAGTGAGCGCGGTAACGTGCGGACACGCTCCATCGCCTGCAACCTGAAAAACGGTAAGGATATCGACATGGAATTTGAAGGCCATGTCAGCTGGCAGGGCAAGTATGGCATCAAGGGCACACCCGTCATGCGTAACGGCAAGATTATCGGGTATGCCGGTGCGGCCGGATTCCTGTCAGGGATTGGCGAGGGCGTCAAATCAGCTGCCACGCCATCTGTCGGGCTGGGGGCAACCGCGAGCGTCAGCGCCGGGGATGTGTTAGGGCAGGGGCTGGGCGGCGGGGGAAGCAAAGCAGCTGAAACGCTGAGCCAGTACTGGATTAAGCGCGCCGAGCAGTATCACCCCATCATCGATATCGGGGCGGGTAATGCGGTCACCGTGGTGTTCCAGAAGGGCTTCCAGCTCGAAACCCGTCAGGATATGGAAGAAGCGAAAGTCCTGGCCGAAGCACAGAAAGCCGGCCAGACAGCACAGAGTGCCGTCAGCGGAAACACTGCCCAGGCTGTCCCGGCGTCCTCAACCTCCACGACCTCTGTCGGCAACATCGATCCGGATGAAGTCATGCGGCAGGCGCGAGGCCTGAAGATGGGTGACACCATTAACTGAGGCTGAAAGCATGAATGATGACTACAACATCACGATCCTTCGCAAGATTGGCAGTGATATTCAGAAATGGGAGCGCAACGCCTTTACCCCCCGCCAGGTGAGTTTTTATGTGGTGCTCTTTGTGATTGTCATGGCAGTCGCGGCGGGGAACGAGCATATCCCTGTGCTTTTAGGAATGGTTATCGGAGCAGCGACAGGCGTCATGTTCCTTATTCCTGGATGGCGGAATGATAACTGGCCGCGGGCGATACGCCGGCGACTGTCTCACTACCGGCCCCGTAACAAGGCAGCCTGGCAGCACTTTCAGGAGGCTATTGAACGGAAATTGCGTATGGCCCCGGTCGACCTGCGGACCTGGTATGAAAGCGAATGCATGACCGTCTTTCACCCGGAAAAAGCAACGCCGCAGACTCAGGCGAATACGCCGGATAAGGCAGAGGAGCTGCCATGAACCGTTATGCAATGCACACCCTCATGCTCGTTACGCTGGCTCTGCTCGTCTCCCTGGTGCTGATGATCAGCGCCACTAAAAGCGAGGCTGCTCAGAAAGACTACATAACGCCGCTGCAGTGCAGTTCCTGTAGCCTCAATCCGCCGGAGGGGTATTTCTCATCATGAGCTTCATCAAAAAAGCCGGCTTCTCCATGCAGTGGCTGTGGATACCGTTACTGATTTACCCGGCAGCCCTGAAGATATACGCATTGCTGATACCCAAAGGCCTGGCAGGTTTTGACTGGTCACTCTAGCGGGTTGCGCTGGTCCTTTCGGTGTTGAACCTGGTGTGTATGGCAGTGCATCTCAGCGACAGAAAAAGGCATTTATCCGTCATGACGGTAATCGGGTTAGGCCTTACCTGGCTTGCCTTCACTGCTGCCTGGCTCATTAAACTTTACGTAGACTGGACTTTTTCCTGGCCGCCCTCTGACTGGTTTCTGAAGGCTTTTCTCAGTACCTGTGCGCTCCCGCTTTGTTGTGGTGTCGCGCACGTAATCACTTCTCGCAACTGACGTCTCTTTTCCTTTTTTAACCGGAGTCATCCATGCATAAATTACTGGGTGCTGCACTGCTGTGCAGCGCGCTGACCGGCTGCGCCGGTATGAATTCAGATTTCGACTGTAATGCCACCGCCACCGATAAATGTCTGACCACCGCTGAGGCCAATGCCCTGGCCGCAAAGGGGAAAAGCATTAACGACATCGGTAAAGACGCTGCCGTAAAAAAGCCTGCGGGTGAAACCCTGCCGGCACTGCGTAACACGGCGCCGGCGGTCAGTTCTTCCCGCCCCGTTTTTGTCGCAGCAACCGGTGTCATCGCCCCGCGCCCGATCGCCACCGTATCGTCACCGGTACGCAGCACCCTGACCGGCCAGACTGCACAGACAACATCGTATGTGTCGCCGGCGAGCTCTGTCAGCGGCGCAGGGCGCGTGACCGCGCAGCGTATCCCCGACGCCACACAGCGACTGTGGATAGCTCCGTGGGTCGACACCGACGACAACTTTCATCAGCCCGCCGTCGTGGAGTTTGTGAAAAACAAATCTCACTGGGATGAGGGGTTCCGCGTTATCGGGGAGGGGGATGAATGATGAAACCACCCCGCCGTAACCCTTCCCGCCGCGATCCCCTGGACGGGCAGGGCTGGTATGCCACTGGCTGCAGTACCAGTGAGTTACCGGTACTGACAAACACCGTTTCCGGCAGCACACACGACCGCATGTATGGCAGGCCTGACAGCCTGCGGGCACAGCGTCTGGAACTGATAGGTGATATCGCTGCCCGCCTGCGCCACCGTGAGAGGACTTAAAAATGTCTGAATTTTTAGAAAGCATGATGGATTTGCTGAAAAAGGGGGCTGAGAAGGATGGCTCCGCGACAGCGAAAGCCAACCTGCAGCAGGCCTGGGATTATCCCTCCCTGACCGCAGCGCTTCCGTGGCGTTATTACGATGACGCCAACGACATGTTTATCAATTCCGGCACCGCCGGGTTTATCGTTGAAGCCGCCCCTCTGCCGGGGGCGAACGAGCAGGTGGTGGCCGCGCTGGATGACATGCTGCGCAAGAAGCTGCCGCGCAAAACGCCGGTGACCGTCATCATGGTTGCCAGCAAATGTGTGGGTGAACGTATCGCGCGCGGCGTCAGTACCGATATGTGGAAAGGTCCGATGGGCGCGCATCTCAACAGTATTACCCGCGCGTTCTGGGAAAAGTCAGCACTCGAGGGAATGGCCAACAAACGGGAATATCCCCTCTATCTGCGTAATTACCGGGTCTTTATTGTGTACGGCCGCAAGGCTCGTAACTTCACCCCAAAACTGCTTGATGAACTCAAGCAGATCCGTAACACCATCCGCGTATCACTGAACGCCGCGCGTATCGACTCAGTAAACACCACAGCAAACGACTTCCTCTCGCTCATGCGTGAACTCGTTAACTACCGCTCCGGACAGGTCATGCCAGCCGGGGATGAGTGGAACACCGAGGAGGAGATGAACCGGCAGGTGGTCGATCAGGGTATCGATATCAGGGTTCGCCCGTCACATGTCAGACTGTCGCTGCCTGACACCATCATTGAAAAGCAGATGCGGGATAACGCCGGTAACGCAACGGAAGTCCGGCAGACCCGCGTGGCGGCCTCATCGTGTCGCGTGGTGAACATGCAGCTGACTAAAAACCCGACGCGGTTTGCGCTCTGGCAGGGCGCTGACAACCTTCAGAACCTGCGCTTTCCTGACCTCGGCATTCCCTGTCCCTTCATGCTGACCTGGACCGTTGAGCTGGAAGAGCAGGCCCGGAGTCAGGGCGAGGCGCTGCGCAAGAACATGGATCTGAGCAAAAAAGCCAGTTCGGCCTACGCCATACTGTTTCCGGGGGTGAAAAAACAGGCGGAAGAATGGCGAAAAATGCAGGAGGAGCTGGGGAGCAATGAGGTGGCGATGTGCCGGTACTATTTTAACCTCACCCTGTTCACGCCGGATAATGATGAAGATGCGCTGTCCTGCGAGCTGGCTGCCATTAACGTCTTCCGTAAAAACGAGCTGGAGCTGACCACTATCCAGTATCAGCAGATGCGTAACTGGCTGGCCTCCATGCCGTTCATGATGCAGGAAGGGATGTGGGAGGATCTGAAAGCGACCGGTGCCACACTGCGCGCCAAAAGCTGGAATGCCGTCAACCTGATGCCGGTGGTGGGTGAGCATCACCTGTCGCGGCGCGGAATGCCGCTGCCGACCTACCGCAATCAGACTGCCTTCTTCGACATGTTTGATGAAACGAACGGCAGTACTAACTTCAACATCGCCATCACCGGCACCTCCGGAGCAGGAAAGTCCTTCCTCACGCAGGGGATCCTGCGCGACGTCCTGAATGCTGGCGGGTACGCCTGGGTTATCGACATGGGCGACAGTTACAAGAACTACTGTAAGCAGGCCGGGGGCGTCTATCTCGACGGTTCCGATCTGCGCTTCAACCCGTTTGCCAACATACGGGACATTAAAGTCTCGGCGGAGGGCGTGGTCCGGCTTCTCACTGTACTGGCCAGCCCGACAGACCCGCTGGACGCGGTTTGTGAAGCTATCCTGCAGAATGCGGTTACATGGGCATGGGAGAGTAAAGGGAACAAGGCACGCATCGATGACGTTCATGCCTATCTCACCAGTCAGGAGGTCAACGACGCGTTTCAGGACCGGCCAACGATTGTTGCCCGTCTCGCCGAGCTGGCTCTGCTGCTGGAAGCCTACTGCACCACCGGGTCTTACGGGGAATACTTCAACGCGGATCAGCCGACGCTCGATGGCGATACCCGCTTCGCGGTGCTGGAGCTGCTGAGTCTGGAAAACAAACCGAAGCTGCTCAGCGCCATCCTGTTCTCGCTCATTCTGGCGATTCAGGAAAAGATGTACCACAGCCCGCGTAACCTCAAGAAAGTGGCCATTATCGATGAAGCCTGGCGACTGCTCAGTGGCTCTAACCCGCATGCCGCAAAATTCATCGAGACCGGCTACCGCACCGTGCGTCGTCACCGTGGCGGCTTCATCACCATCACCCAGGGCATCAAGGACTTTACGGCGAGTAAAGAAGCCGAGGCTGCCTGGAACAACAGTTCCACCAAAATCACGCTGCTTCAGGATGCAAAAGCGTTCAAACAGTACGTGGCCGAATATCCCGATCAGTTCTCTGAGATCGAAAAAGAGGTCATCAAATACTTTCAGCCGGCACTCGACACGGGCTACAGCTCACTGCTGATCACCACCGGCGAGCGCAGTTCGTTTCATCGCCTGTTTGTCGACCCTGTCACGCGCGCCATGTTCAGTTCGCGTGGCGAGGATTTCGCGTTCATGCAGGAAGAGCAGAAAAAAGGGGCCAGTTCCGAAGAGGCAGCATACCGGCTGGCAGGCATCAAATATGGTCAGGAACTGGCGGAGCTTGAAGAATGGGCGAAAGCAGCATGAGTGATAACAAACCTTATGACGCGGAGGTGGTGCGTGACGGTGTGACGCTGGCAGGCAGTATGGCATCGCGCTGGCCGAAGCTTCTGGCGTGCGGGGCGGGCGCGCTGCTGATTGTGACCGGCATTGCCTGGGGCGTGGCCAGACTGGTGACCCCGCAGGTGGTGACGTTCGACATGAAGGGCACGATGGACATCTTCATCCAGCAGTCTGCGCAGCAGAAACTGGATGAGGCGAGGGCAAAAGCCCTGGTCAGTCGTTTCAACCAGGCCATGATCGACAGCCTGGCCGCGTGGCAGCAGAAGCATAACGCGGTGATTCTGGTGCAGCCGGCCGTGGTGAGTGTGCAGCCTGACATTACCACGGCCATCCGCAACGATATCGCAGCGCGGATGCAGTCTCCTGCCGGGGAGGTGAAATGAACCTGACCCGATGTCTGGCCGTGATACTCCTGGCGGGCATCACGGCAGGTGCCGGGGCAAAAGACCTCGGCACCTGGGGGAATGTGTTTGAGCCGCAGGAGCAGGACATGCTGGTTTTTATCCAGAAGCGCTTGCAGTCGATGGAGCAGAGCGGTGAGCTGAACCAGCTGCGCAACGAGGCGGTTGAGCGCGTTAAGCGTAACGCCGTCAGACCGCCGCCCGTTGCCGGCCTGTCGCCTGCCGAAAAGTACCGCGCCTTCAGTTATGACCCCACCTTCACCGTCAACGAAACCATCACCGATATGCAGGGCAACATCATTGCCCGCAAGGGCGATCAGGTGAATCCGCTCGACCGGGTGCCTTACAACCAGACGCTGTACTTTCTCGACGGCGACAGCCGCGAACAGGTGGCCTGGATGAAGCAGCAGCTGGACAGTGCGACGGATTTCAAAATCATCCTGGTGAAGGGAAACATCAAGGAAACCAGCGATGCCCTGAACGAGCGTATCTACTTCGACCAGGCCGGTGTCCTGACCACGAAATTCGGTTTTGAGCACACCCCGGCGCGTATCACGCGTGACGGGCGGGTTCTGAAGATTGAAGAAATACCTTTACCGGAGGTGAGTCAATGAATGGCAGTTATCTTCTTATAGCTGAAACAATGCTATTAATACCCCTTGTGGTATGGATTGTAGTTAGTATGTGCAGAAAAGAGGATGCACAGCTGGCTTTATGGGCCTCACTGATAACTCTGTTTTTTCAGTTTATTGCCTGTTTTATATTTATAAGACACATCCTTGCTGAGCCCTTTTTATTTTTTATGGCGTTTATCTTCTGTCAGGTATTAGTCGCCTTTCAGATGGAAACTGTAAAAGGGTTGCGCTCGCATTTTCTTTTTTTACGTTCGCAACCTTTAGTTATCTCTGTCGTATTTAATTCTCTGGCCTACACTGTTCCCTGGTGGTTTTTGACGGTTTGTTTGTTTAAACGGATTAGTGGACTCTGATTATGCCGGCAATCGCGCCGCCAAGGGTGTAAGCAAGGGACAGGACTAAAAAACATCCAGTCGCCGCCCAAATGATGCGCCAGCGATGAAAATATCGGGAGCCTTCGAAAACATTCTCAAGTACCAGTATGCTTCGGTTTATGGTATGCCCGTACCAGATTATAATTAATACACAAAACAGGAGAGACATAATCAGGAATATACCATCAAGAAAATCCGGATCGGGTAATATCTGTTTTATGGTAACAAATAGAATCATCATAATAGATGTTGCGGTAAGAGTATCCCTCAGTATATCCCTGAAGGCATCAAGAAAACGGTCGTCGCTGAATTCGGCCAGTAAACGCATGTAATGAACTCCATTCAATAATCACCTCAGTATCGTACCCGTACACCCATTTTATGTCGTGTTGAAAAGCGAAAGTCTCACCTTTTTGCCGGAGAAATAATGACAACAACCCTAGCAAACAGCAGTACCGGTCCGGTACCTGCTAAGCCGCTGCGTGTCAGCGGCAATCAACTGAAAGAAATCTACCCCGAACTTGATGGCTGGGCCAGTCATCTCGTGACCAAAGCCTTTGTGGGCTGGCAGCGTGCCACCGGCGTGATCGTTAAGGAGCCGGAGAAGCGCGATGAGCGGTTCACTGACTTTCTGATTAATGCTTTTCTTGATAAACACCGGGAGAGCCGCGCATGAGAATTCTTTTCCTTGTCGGCATGACCGTGATTCCATTTATTTACCTTTTACGCCTGCAGGCAGGAGGTGCTGATGTGAACTTTCAGCGCATCCTGATTATGTGGGGGATATTCATCGCGGGTTATTCACTGCTTTATTATTTTGGTGAAAGAAAGGGTAAAAAAACAAAGCAATGGCGCGTCGGCACCCCTGTTGAAGAGACGAAAAACGAGACGCTGACCGATCTCAGCACGGCCATTTATCTCTGGCAGGAAGGCGGGCTTAGTACGACAATCCGGATGCTGAAAAGCCTGGAGCGCGCGCTTGATGAGGCCGGTTATGCACTGACGAGGGCGACCGGGCAGCTGCCCGGCATACTGGCAATGCGATCCATGCCATTCACGGACCGGCAGCATATTGCCGCCGCCCTTGTCCGTGACCGGGAACGCCACTGGGCACCGAAGCAGACAGCGGAAATGGTGGAGGACGCTGTCCGGCAGAGTCAGAAAACCGGCTACGGCGAGATAATGCTGAAAGATCTGCTCGAAAGCCTGCGCAAGCGTGGCTGGCGCTTACAGCGGGTTGCGACACCGGAAAAAACCGCTGCGCCGATGTTCTGGCAGCTGATTCTGGACGTGGAGGCCGACGAAGGCGTGCCGTATGCCAGTATCTCCCGGGCGCTGGGCCGTATCGGCAGCACCTGGCGGGAAGACCGCTCACTCTTTTCGGTGGAGCAGCAGACGGTCACCGGCGGGTTTGAGCACAGTGGTATCGCCGGCAATGACGCCTCACCCGTCCGGTGGTCCGCCACTACCCGGCTCTGTACCGACGGCGCGGGCTTCTTCCCGCAGACCGGCATGATGGCGCTGCCCCCTGCGCTGCAGGAGATAAAGGACGCCGAGCCTGTACCTGAACATTTTGTTGCCCGGATCATCGTCCAGGGTACAGCTCAGGATGACCGGGGCACCATGGCGAACCTGCTGCAGAAGGCGGTTTTCTGTATGAACTGCGGGAGCGCGGAGAACGTCGACGTGAACGGTGATGCGGGTTACGCATTCGCGGCCCACGTCCCTGAACCCATGTACAAAACAGCCTGAAAAGGTGGACCCATGCTTAAAGACCCTGAACGGAGCGGGGCACACAGATTGATCATCTCTTCCGTCAGACATAACGCGGATTCCGATGCCTGCCTGAAAGAGATCCTCGGCGAAAACCCGCTCTACAAAACCTCTGTAGTCATCCGTGCCGCCATTGTGGGGCTGCGCCGGATGGACAAGACCGCGCGTGAGCAGCTGATTATCGAAGCCGCGCCCAACGACTGATTTCCCATTTATCCGCCCTCCCGCCGTCCGGTGGCCGTGGCATACCCCGCTGAGGCATAACATGAACCTTCCTGAATCTGTCGGGCCGGTGCCGGTTGTCCGCACACCTGACGGCTACTGGTGCCACCCCGCACTGACTGCATTTTACCGTGACCGGGACTGTGTCCCGCAGGCTGAATATGACCACTGGCTGGCGGACAACGGCCTGGAGGACACGCTGGTCTGTCTGGATACCGATGATGACACGCCGGCGGCGCAGGCATACGCCCGCAATGCCGATATTTCATACTGGACGCCGCCCGTACCTGCTGGTGAGGGCTGGTTTACCGGCGCGATATTCGACGACGAGGATTACGGTCCCGCCTGTATCTGGCTGCGCCGGCGGGAGGTGCCATGCGACGCAGGCTGAGGGCGGTCTTCTTTCTGCTCGGTATTGTCCTCGCCGGTACGGCACTGCCCGTGTCGTCCGCCAGTAATGCCGGGGAAGGACGCTGGGTGAACCCCATCACGGACGTGTGCTGGAAGTGTCTGTTTCCCATGACGCTCGGCAATATCAAACTGGCCTCCGGGCCACAGCCTGACACCAGTAACCCGTCCAGTCCGCTGCAGATATGCCCGGTCGGGGTGCTGTACCGCGTCGGGCTGGCCATTGGTTTCTGGGAGCCGATGGCCATGACGGACGTCACCCGTGAGCCGGGCGTGATGGTCAATATGGGCGGATTTAAAATCGATCTGGGGCGTACCGGGACCGGAACGGCCGGACAGAGCGACAGACCCGCTGCCGGCGCGTTCTACCATGTTCACTGGTACAAATACCCGCTGATATGGTGGCTGAATATCATCACCAGTATCGGCTGCCTGCAGACCGGGGACATGGATATCGCCTACCTCTCCGAGGTCGATCCCCTCTGGAATGACAGTACGCTCTCGATGCTGATTAACCCGGAGGCTGCGCTCTTCGGCAACCTGGTGGCACAGGCCGCCTGTTCGGCAGATGCCGCTGCCGCGTCCGCCGGCCTGCCACTGTCGCCGCTGTTCTGGTGCGCAGGGGCGCAGGGGTCGATGTATCCCCTGACCGGGTATACCACCGGGGAATTTTCACCGCTGGAGACGTCAGTTCTGGTGACCGAGCGCATGGCGTTCAAAATGCACCGGGAAGGGCTGGTCTGGAACTCGATCGGTGCCAACAACGCCGTCTGTAACCAGTACCCATCCCCCATTATTCCCAAAGAGCGCTGGCGCTATCAGATGGTGAACATGCTGCCGGAGGCGTCCAACTGCCACCCGTTCGGGGCCAGTACGCAGCTCTGGGGCACGTCCCACAACTCGCCGTCGTCGAAGAAAAACTTCGGTTATCTCCTCTGGCGTAAACGTAACTGCGTCTTTCTCTGAGGTCTTCCATGAAAAATACTCTTTTCCGGGCGCTGCTTGCCGGCAGCCTGGTGCTCTGCCATTGCGCCGCAGCCAGTGAGCAGGCTGACGTTTCCGCCCGTGACCGGGCGTGGATGAAACAGCAGCAGGATAATTTACAGGCATTCAAGGACACGCTGTCCGGGCAGACGATGACGCTGCCGGCGCAGCAGCAGGACCTGATGTCGCGTCTTCAGCAGGGGATCGCGGCAGAACATCCTGAAGGTGAGAAAAAGACCTTTCCGGCCATTTACTTTGTCAGCCTAGGGCTGCCGCGCGAAGGCCTGGTGCCGATGCTGAAGGATGCTAACCGCTTTAACATTCCGGCAACCCTGCGCGGGCTTCGCAACAATGATTTCCGCCAGACCGCGGCGGCCATGTTTGAGCTGGCCAAAGAGGACAAGGACATCGGCGTCCAGATAGATCCGACGCTGTACAGCGACTATCACATCACCGCCGTGCCGGCGCTGGTCGTCACCTGTCCGGGGCATTACGACGTCATTCGCGGCAGTCTCCCGCTGCAGCAGGCGCTGGAGAAGGTGGCGTCTGACGGCGACTGTGCCGCCACGGCACGCCAGCTGCTGGAGGCCGCCCGATGAAACCGGTCATTTTTCTTCTGGCGCTGCTTGCCAGTGGCCTGGTCCGTGCGGATGCGAATCAGGATGCATGGAGTGCCGGGGCCGGCTTTGGTAAGGGACAGGCCTCACAGGGCACCTCGTCCCTGAAAAACCCCGGCACGGTGCAGGGCAGCATTCCGGGCTATACCGCCAGCCCGCCCGAAACGGGGTACTACGGCGGTGTGTCAGGCGGCGACGGTGGCCTGAACAGTAAAGGTCAGCAGGCGCTGCAGAACAGCGGGGCGGGGCAGGCCGTTATCGATGCCGGCACGAAAAACCCGCTGCCGGTGATTGACCCCAAAGCCCCCTTCATCACCGCCGGCAAGAACGCGGAAGGCGCTGCCGACAACATCGTCAACGGCACCGGTAATCCGCAGCAGTGTCAGCCTGGCACGGTCACGAAATCCGTGTTCGACAAATACACCTGCGAGCGGGATGTGTGGGTTAACCAGAGCTGTAAACGCAGCGCGACCGTTGAGGTGGATGGCAGCGGCACCACCTGGGAAACGAAAACGGTGGAGTACGAAATGAGTCAGCAGCCGGTGCAGGAGATCAACGGCATGAATATCGTCACCATTGTGCCGACCGTCAGTGGCGAGATTGTCCGCGCCACATACACCTGGTCAGACCGGTTAGGGAACAAGCCGCGCTTTTACATGACCATTTATGTCCTTGGGGCGGAAATTCCCTGGCACAACAAGGGCAGCGCGCAGGATGTGGCGTTCACACCGGTTCCTGCCACGCTGACGGCCGGCGTGGCATTCACCTCAAAACATCAGCACAGCATTCACTCAGGATCAGGCAGCCAGACCTTCAAGAACCGGCATGTGCAGCTGAAAATTTCCCTGGTCATCCGGGTGAAAAAAACCAGCAGCGTACCGAAAGTGGTCTGGCATGAAACCTGCGGCTTCGACAAGAACGGTGCTGTGCCGGTTTCCAGCGTCTGCACCGTGCCCGGCGGTAACCGCCCCGTGGTAATCGACGGCGAGACGCAGCAGGTTTACAGCGACTGCTGGGAGTATGAAGACCAGTACCTGCAGAAAACCGGCTCGAACGGCACCTGCTCCTCACTGATGAATAACCCCGCCTGCACCGTCACAGGAACGCAGTGCCAGACCGGCACCGGCGCTTACTGTGAGCATGAGGTGGTGAACTACGAGTGCCAGCGCAACTTCTCCTCCACCGGGCTTATCTGCGGCGGGACGTACTTTTGCCAGTCCGGGAACTGCAGTGACACCGATGGCGCGGGTGACAGCGGGTTTGATACCGCCGTGGCCAAACTGGCCGGTCTCGCTTCTGCCGCCGCCGATGTGAAGGACGATCAGATAAATGTCAAAGCCTTTACCGGCAAGGCGATGAGCTGTCGTAAGGCGTTTGCGGGCTTCTCCAACTGCTGCAAGGACAGCGGCTGGGGACAGGATGCCGGGCTGTCCGCCTGTAATGACGATGAGCTGGCGCTGGGGAAAGCAAAAGCGAAGAAAATCACCGTCAGCGTGGGCGAACGCTGTGACCATGAAGTCCTCGGCCAGTGCGTGCAGAAAAGCAAAGTGTATTGCGTGTTTGACGGCAAGCTGGCGCGCATCATTCAGGAGCAGGGACGACGCGATCAGCTGGGTGTCGGTTTCGGCAGCGGCAGCAGCCCCAACTGCGGCGGCATCACCGTTCCCCAGCTGCAGGGCATCGATTTTGACCGTATCAACTTCGCTGACTTCTACGAGGACCTGATGGCTAACCAGAAAGTCCCCAACTCGTCGGTGATGGTGCAGCAGGTGAAAGACCGCATCGCCGCGCAGGTGAAACAGACAGGAGGTACAAAATGATGCGCCGCAGTATTTCCCTGCTGCTGATGCTGATGGTACTCCCGGCATTCGCTGAGGAGATTGTCACGCCGGCACCGCCGTTCACGGGCTGGTCCTGGTACAACGAGCCGAAAAAAGCCCCCGCGCCGCCGCCGGTTCAGCCTCAGCCTCAGAAGCCGCGCGTGCCGGACCTGAGCAAAATGACGGCGCAGGAGCAGGCGAAGGTGCTGCGTCAGTACACAATGGAGGCGCTTAACCGCGCCATCCTGTACCCGACGCGGGAGAACACGGCCACGTACCTCAAGTGGCAGAAGTTCTGGACCGACCGCAGCAGCATGTTCAGTCAGTCGTTTGCCGCCGCGCAGCTGACGCACCCGGAGCTGGACTACAACCTGGAGTACCCGCACTACAACAGCATGGCACCGCTGGTACAGTCCCGCGATCAGGAGCAGCGTCAGGAGGCGATTGCGAAGATGGGTCAGCAGTACGGGCTGTTTTACTTCTACCGGGGCAGTGACCCGATCGATGCGCAGATGGCCGGGGTGGTGGCCGATTTTGCGAAGATTAACCATCTGTCCCTTATTCCGGTCTCGGTTGACGGGCAGGTGGCACCGTCGCTCCCGGACAGTCGCCCGGACAACGGGCAGATACAGGCCATGCGTATCACGCACTTCCCGGCACTGTTTCTGGTTGACCCGCGCAGCCGCAACTTCCAGCCGCTGGTCTACGGCTTCATGACCCAGGATGATCTGGCGAAGCGCTTCCTGAATGTGTCCACCGGCTTTAAACCCAACTTCTGAGGAGTCTCCCGTGAATAAAATCCGGATCGCCGGAAACGTGTTGTCGGGGCTTCAGGCGATGTTTTTCTGCTTTATCACTGCCCCCGGCATCTTACTGCTGGCACTGGTGCTGTCCGTTCCGTCGCCGTCGGCGTTTTTCGTCAGCGCGGCGAGAACGTTCAGCGAGACAGTGCCCGTGACACCCGCACACCCTGTCAGCCATGACTGCGAAGTGGTGCCACTGGATGACCCGTGGCCGCGACCGTGTCTGCAGCCCGTCACGCCTGAGTCAGATTTCATCCTGAAGGGCGATCGGTTCCTGGTGAAATTTTACCTGCTTATCGTGCTACTGAATTTTCCCGTGTGGTGCCTGTTAAACATGCCTTCATCTGTTAACCGGCGTGAAGGTCACTGACCCTTTCTTCTGAGGATTACCCATGAGTACATACCGCGCTGCCCGGAGCCTGCCCGCCTGCTGGCGTGCTGCCTGGTTCAGTTTAGTCACCGCGCCGTCACTGGTTCTGTTCCTCCTTTTTATGCTGCTTACGTTCAATAACTCTGTTACCGGTACGTTTCTGGATGCCGCCCGCGATCTGGTCGTGGACGCCCCGCCCGGAAAAATATGGAGTTGTGCGCCGCCCCTCAGCACGCCCGTTGAAAAGGTTATGCCACAGGGGAACGGTATCGCTGCAGCGCCGCCGGACGTCAGGTGTGAGCGCGCGGCCATTGATGCCATTGCCTGGCAGAAAAATGTGGATCGTCTGATACGCAATTTGTATGTGACCGTTGCGTTTGCCGGCGCGTTTTTCTGGTGGTTTTTCGGCAGTAAGCCTGGCGTTCCGGAGGCCGCTGAGTGGGCCGGCCGGAAGGTGAAATCATTGCATAAGACTTTGCAGGAGAAGGAATAGCACCATGAAACCATTGTCCCTGTCTGACATTGTCGTCATTTTCTTTGCGGGTATCATGTTCAAGTGCCTCAGCGATATTTACGGTGCCTATCCCTGGCTTACCCAGTTAATGTGCCTGTGGGGAGGCTATCTCCTGATGGCGCTCTCCGCGCTGCTTCTGGCCTGTAACCGGTGGTGGTACTGGCGACACCGCCATGACGTTATCCCGGAGGTGCCGGATGAAAAGTAATGCCCTGACCGCGCTTTTACTGCTGTTTCCCCTGCTGGCCAGCGCCGGTGCGCGGGATGAAATTGCCGCCCTCGATGCGGCGAAAATCACACAGCAGCAACCCGCGACAGAGACGCCGGCAAAACCGGCCGACCCGCAGAGCCTGATGCAACTGCCTGACGGTCGTCGCGTCAACATGGCGGATTACGCGGTTGTTGTCTTTATGCAGGCGCACTGCCAGTACAGCGCGAAGTTTGACCCTGACCTGAAGCACTGGGCTGACCAGCACAATATCCGGGTGTATCCCTACACGCTGGATGGTGGTGGCGATGCGTCGTTTCCGGTGCCGCTGATCCCCCGCAAGAGCGATCCGGCATCGCCCCTGGCGGACGAAATCATGACGTTCTTTGGTAACGGGCTGCCCATTGCCACGCCGACCGCGTTCATGGTTAACGTCCACACCCTGCGGGCCTACCCGCTGACGCAGGGGGTAATGGATATCACCTCGCTGGAAAGCCGCTACGCCAGCCTGATTCAGGCTGATATGGACCAGATTGATCCACAGTCACTTCCCCCGCTGCCGGCAAACGCGCAGGTAACGCCTCAGTAATACACACGGAAAAAAGAATGACTACAACACCGTATGCTTCACCGCGTACCGGTTGCGCATGCCTGCAGGACAGCAGGGCGTTTCCGGTCGACGATCCACGCGATGCCCGATTTACGGATGCTCAGCAACTGAAGGAGTGCGCGTAATGAACAGGCTCAGAACAGGGTTAATTGCTGTTATGAAGATCATGATGAGCGACGAGCCGGGAAAAGCCGCCACAGAGAAAGCCTTCTGGCGACTGCTGAGTGCGGCGATTTTTCTGCTTGTCGTGCATGTCGTTTACCTGCGATGCACCGGCCTCACACTGGAAACGCTGATGTCACTGCGCCCGGATGTGACGCGCGGCGAGCAGTTTACGCTTTCCATTCTCATTCACTACCCGGACTACATGGTGCTGTCGTTTCTGGTCGGGGTTCTGGTGCTGCTCTGCCTCAGCGTCCTGGTGATGGTGGCCAGAGAATTCGCCGGCGTGCTTCACCGCCGTCTCACACGTCAGCCCGCTGTGCAGGAGAATATCCATGATTAAGCCTCTCCTGACGGCAGCAGCCGTCTTCCTGACCGGCATGGTCATCACACCCGCACAGGCTGACGTGAACGGCGATCTCAACGGTTTCTTTGGCAGCCTCGGCTACAGCGGCAACGTCACCCAGGCGCAGGCATGGCAGGGGCAGGCCGCCGGGTACTTCACCGGCGGGTCGGTTTACCTGCGTAACCCGGTCAAGAACGTCCAGCTTATCTCGATGCAGGTACCGTCCCTGAACGCCGGCTGCGGCGGTATCGATGCCTATCTCGGCTCCTTCTCCATGATCAGCGGTGAAGAAATTCAGCGTTTCGTGAAGCAAATCATGAGTAACGCCCAGGGCTACGCCTTCGATCTCGCGCTGCAGACGATGGTGCCGGAGCTGAAGCAGGCGAAGGACTTCCTGCAGAAGCTGGCCAACGACGTCAACTCTATGAACATGAGTTCGTGTCAGGCCGCGCAGGGCATTATCGGCGGTCTGTGGCCGGTCACCCAGGTCTCCCAGCAGAAAATCTGTCAGGACATCGCCGGCGAAAGCAACATGTTCGCGGACTGGGCAGCCTCCCGTCAGGGATGCACTGTGGGCGGCAAGAGTGACAGTGTGACAAGCCGTGCCAGCGACAAGGACAAGGATCAGGTCCTGAAAAACAAAAACCTTATCTGGGATGCGCTCAGCCGCAACCGGCTTTTTGACAACAACCGCCAGCTGAAAGAACTGGTCATGAGCGCTGTCGGCTCCATCATCTTCAACAAGGAAGGGCAGGTGACCATCCTGACGCCGCTGGTTGATAACCGCGATCTGGTCAAGGTGCTGATGCGGGGCGGCACCGCGAAGGTGTATGGCTGCGACGAAGAGTCGGTATGCCTGACGCCGGTGGTGGTGAGCATCAACGTTCAGGAGCAGAACGGGCTGGTCACGCTGGTGAAAAACCTGATGCTCTCAATGCAGTCGAAACTGGTCAATGACACCCCGCTGTCGGATCAGGAAAAGGGGTTCGTGAACACCACCTCCGTGCCGGTGCTGAAGTATCTCACCAACGCCCAGAGTATGGGGCAGAGCGCGACGTATCTGCTGCAGGTCAGTGACTTCATTGCCCAGGACCTGATGATTCAGTACCTCCAGGAGCTGGTCAAGCAGGCCTCGCTCTCGATGGCCGGGAAAAACTGGCCGGAAGAAGCGGCCTCAAAACTGCGCGACAACGTACTCCATGCTCAGGGACTTCTGGCTGACATGAAACTCCAGTCAGCAGCTGATCAAAATGCGCTGGACGGCATCGACCGCAACATGCAGTACCTGCAGCAGCAGGTCTCAACCATCGTTTCCGGCTCATACCAGAGCAACTACAAGTGGGGGAACCCCTGATGCTTGAAATCTATACAATCTACGGTGGCGGGATGTGGAAGTCTGCGTTTGACGCGGTCGTCGGCATCCTCGGCACCGGGACGTGGAGCACCCTGCTGCGTATCGCAGGCACTTTCTCGGTGCTCGGCGTACTGGCAACGTTTACCAAAAGCCGTAACCCGATGGTGTTCGTGCAGTGGCTGGCGATATTCATGCTGATCACCTCTGTGCTGCTTGTGCCGAAGCGCTCGGTTCAGATTATTGATATCACCGATCCGGCGGCCGTGTGGGTGACGGATAATGTGCCGGTGGGGCTGGCCGGCATTGCCTCGGTGACAACCGGGATCGGGTATCGGGTTGCGCAGCTTTACGATTACATGATGGCGCGCCCGGACTCGGTGACCTACACCAAAACCGGCATGCTGTTCGGGTCCGGTATCGTGGCGGAAAGCAGTGACATTCAGACGCAGAACCCGGAGCTGGCGCAGATGCTGCCTGACTACGTGGAAAACTGCGTCATCGGCGATATCCTGCTGAACCACAAATACACCGTGAACCAGCTGCTGAACACCACCGATCCGCTGGGGCTTATTACCAGTAACCCCAGCCCGCTGCGGGGAATTTTCAAAACAACGTCGACGAACCGCGAGTTTCTGACATGTCAGCAGGCCGCGTCGCAGATCCAGACGCTCGCAGGCCAGGACAGTCAGCTGACCAGCCCGACCTTCTCCATGCTCACGCAGCGCATCTTCGGAAACCGGATGAACGGGTCGGTGATGCTGGCCAACGCGATGAATGAAAGTTACGGCTTCTTCTACGCCGGCGGGATGAGTGCGGCGCAGATCATGAAAAACAACGTGACCAACAGCGCCATCCGTCAGGGCATCCGCGGCTTTGCGGCCCGCTCATCGGACACCGCGAACCTGCTGAATCTGGCCACCGAAAGTGCGGCCACGAAGCAGCGCCTCAGCTGGGCGGCAGGGAGCACGCTGGCCACGCGGCAGTTACCGTTCCTGCAGTCGCTCATGATGCTGATCCTGGTCTGCCTGTTCCCGCTGGTCATCGCGCTGGCAGCGGCAAACCATAGTCTCTTCGGGCTGAACACCCTGAAGCTGTATATCGGCGGGTTTCTGTACTTCCAGATGTGGCCGGTGATGTTCGCCATCCTCAACTATGCCGCGACATTCTGGCTGCAGACAAAAACAGGGGGAACCCCCCTGGTGCTGTCCAACCGGGATGCGGTCGCGCTCCAGCACTCCGATGTCGCCAACCTTGCCGGGTACTGCGCGATGTCGATTCCGGTGCTGTCGTTTTTCCTGACCAAAGGGGCGGCGGCAATGGGATCGCAGCTGGCAGGCAGCGTGATGAGCTCGATGGCGTTTGGCTCTGCCGGCGTGGCCTCCACCACGGCAGACGGCAACTGGTCGTTCAATAACATGTCGATGGACAACCTGAACCAGAACAAGATGGACACCAATATGGTGCAGCGTCAGGGACAGCAGACCTGGCAGGCAGATAACGGCTCAAGTCACACCCTGACTTCCAGTGGACAGAATGTGATCGACGGCTCCGGTGCCATGTCCAACCTGCCGGTGAACATGCGTCTCAGCCAGCTGGCCAGCTCCGGTTTCCAGGAGCAGGCGCGCATGTCGCAGGTGCAGGCGCAGACGGCGCTCGACGGCTACAACCACAGCGTCACCAGTGGCTGGTCACAGCTGGAGCAGGTGACCAGACAGTCGGGCAGCACGGAAAATATCAGCAATGGCAGTGAAAACAGCCAGGCCGTGAATGCCTCTCGCGGGGCGAACATGATGTTGTCAGCCGCAGAAAGCTATGCAAAGGCTAACAACATATCGGCACAGGAAGCCTATAACGTGCTGATGTCGAAGTCGATGGAAGGTAGTGCTAATGCAGGTGCAAGCGTCAAAATCAACAGCGGTGATCAGGCTCTCGGAATGGTTGGTAAATGGACCACGGGAGTCAGTGTTGAAGGGCATGGAGGAGTTGAGTTTAAAGGTGCAACTGGCAGTTCACATGGAACCCAGACAAACAATTCCAATACGTCAGATATGCGCCACGATAAGAACGGGCAAATGGTTAATGACTTCAAACAGGGCCTGGATATGGTTGCCAGCAGCCGTGTTAACGAGTCTGCGAGCCATTCCGAAAGTGCCGGCACCAGTAACGTACAGCAGCTTGCTGCCACACTTAACGATGCGCAAAGTCAGTACCATCAGTTCACGACCAGTTCGACAAACAGCAACGAATTCAGCCGTATGGCCACACTTGCTCAGAACGAGAGTGCATCGCTTGATACCAACTACACGCAGGAATTCGTGGACTGGGCTTCCAACCGCTACGGTGACAAGGCGCAGTCCATGCTGACCAGCGCCCCGACTGCGCGAGAGGCCGCGATGGAATTTGTTAATGAACGCCTCAAACCTGAAATTATGGGCGACTATGGGCAGGGGCGCAGCGATCTGCAGAGCGGCAATGAGCACGCCGCCTTCAGCGGTGAGCACATCGTCCGCACCGCCGGTGAACCGCAGCCGCTTAATACCGCAATGTCTTCGCACGGTGGACAGTCTGAAGGCGGTACATACAGCCCTGCATCCTCCAGCAATCAGCACTTTGCCAGCGAAAGCGGTAATCATTCTGTCAGCGGTGGTAATCATGCGGCAGGCAGCGAAACGGGTGGGCAGACACTGCAGGGTGGCAGCCAGACCTATCGCAATGAAAGTGGCAGTGCTCCGTTAACAACCGGGCCGCAAGCAGCAGGTTCTGAAATCAGCGGTTACGGGAATACTGAGCATCGCAGTGTGTCAGGTGTTACCACTCCGGGCAGCCATGCACGCGCGAATGGTTCTGAAGAGCCGGTTACGAACAATTCTTCAGGCAGATTCAGTGAGGCAGGCAGTAATGAGATACAACGTGGGGGCGGCAATAATACACAGCATCATAATACTGAGCAGCAGACGGGTCACAGCCAGTTAACGTCTCAGAATACAGGGGGCAATCTTGAAAGTTCAGGCCATCAGGTACGCGGTAGCAAGGTGCCTGGTGAGGATATGCAGACAGCGTTCCAGCAAAATCAGTCACGGCTTCAGGAGCAGGCAGGACAGGGCTTTGCACCACAAGAAGAGATGCAGCAGCGCGTGGCAGCACAAAGATCTGCCAACGAGCAAAATATCAACAAATCTTCCGGGGAAATAGGCAAAAAACAATCCACTGTTCAGGCATCCAGTGATATATTAAAAGGAGAAGAATACAACGCGCAGAGTAAATTTGCTGAAGGCTATGAGGGTGAAAAAGGCCGCCAGAAGTTTATTTCACAGCAGGCTGATTCAGAAGAAGTTAAGGCCAAGCTTGAAGAGATGCGTAAGCAGGCTGATAAAGGAGATTAGCGATGGTAATTACACAAAACGATGTAAAGAATGATATCAACATGCTTATGCAGAGTATGGAAGATAAAGATCGCCCCATTGTATCTCCTTTGCACGCGCTGAAATTAGCAATGTTGTGGCCTGGGATATGTTTGGTGGGATATGCAATAGCAGTAGTGATGATGTTGTTGAACTTTACCATTCCTAACGATAATTCTCTCTTTAATACAGTGGATCCACTATTCCATTACATTGGAGGGAACCTCGCTTTTTCAGCATTGACGCTAGTTTTTGGGCTAGGGATTGGTGTTGGTTGGTATGGTCCAGCCTTAATATATTTATCTATACCTAAAGAAGTTAGAGCTAAATCCATACTTATCAACAGCCTAAAAAAAACCGCCTCAAGATTGGGAGTGTTTTTCATTACTTGTAATTTAATTCTGGCAGTTTTGGCTATATTTTATCGCGATGCTCTTTACGTAGCTCCGTTTTTGTTAGTGGTTACCTTTCTCATCACTCAAGGTGTTGTGAGTGCCGAACTCACAAGGTATGGATTGCCTTCGGCTATTACGAAGTTAGGAAAGCTTGTTCGTAAAATCTAAATCAATAATTGATTAACAAAGAAGCCATCTTAACAGGATGGCTTTTTTCATTGCTCAAACAACACCTGCCTTTCTAAGATCTATCGTCTAAATCTCTAAAATATATCCTCAAGTGGTTTTGCTTGAGGCTTTCAAAATATATCGAATTAAAGGATTTATAATGAAACTGAATACAATTGCAGTTTGCGGTCTCGCTTTGTCTATTTTTACCCTTAGCGGCTGCGGTGCCATGAGCACAGCGGTTAAAAAGCGTAATCTGGACGTCAGAACACAAATGAGTGAAACCATCTGGCTTGAGCCTGCCTCTGAAAGAACGGTGTATATTCAGGTGCGAAATACGTCGGACAAAGATATGTCGGGGCTGCAGACAAAAATTGCCTCAGAACTCACCGCAAAAGGGTATCAGGTGTCAGCCTATCCGGACGCGGCGTATTTCTGGGTGCAGGCGAACGTGCTCAAGGCCGACAAAATGGATTTACGGCAGTCACAGGGCTTCCTCAGTTCCGGTTACGAAGGCGCAGTGACGGGCGCTGCCCTGGGCGCGGGCATTACGGGTTATAACACCGGCTCCGCTGGCGCAACACTCGGCGCAGGTCTGGCGGCAGGCCTTGTCGGTATGGCGGCTGATGCGCTGGTCGAGGACGTCAACTACACGATGGTGACCGATCTGCAAATCTCCGAGCGCAGCAAGGCTGTCGTCACAACGGACAATGTGGCGGCGCTGAAACAGGGCTCATCCGGTGTGAAGCTGCAGAGCAGCACAGAGCAGGGCAACCGGGCGAAATACCAGACCCGCGTGGTCTCGAACGCCAACAAGGTTAACCTCAAGTTTGATGAGGCAAATCCGGTGCTCGAGGCGCAGCTGGCCAAGTCCATCGCCGGCATTATGTAACACCGCTTTCCTCTCCGGGCCTCCTGCCCGATTTCACTGTTAACAACGCCTTTCCGGTTCCGCTTTCCTGTCGCGCGCAGCGCTGTCGGGTGCATTGCTGTATCCGGAAGGGCGCAACATGATGAGGAGCAATAGTGTCGGTATATATCCCGTATCGCAGGCCGGGTGGCTCAGAAGACCTTCTGGCGCTGATTGCGCTGGAAAGCGATCTGGTGCATGCCCTGGCCATTATCCGCCAGTCCGGAAGCGTTGAAGAGTATGAGCGGCTGGCGCTTGCGCCGTGGTGGGCCGGGTACGTTATGACCCTGGAGGGCCTGGACGCCAGTTTGTGGGACTCTGAAGCCTGCGCGGATGTGGCGTTGTCTGTCAGACATCTGGCCACTGAAATGGATGAACAGGCGTGGCGGACCGGCATCAGGGACGCAACGTATGAACTCGCACAGCAGGAGGAAGAACGGGATTACCTTTAACTCACAGTAACCCCTTTCACCCTGTCTTTCAGCCCGGCGCGTATGTGCCTTTCTCACCCACAGTGGATATTTCGCTTCCTCACCGGACAAACGGCTGCGCCGGTATCCGGATTGCGGCGAGCGCTGCGGGTTTAACGTCAAAGGACTGTTTCCATCATGAATTCTGAAAACAAACAGCATGACCTGCCCGGATTATGGTCGCTTATCCATCTTGAGAGCGCGCTGCTGATGACGGTTTCCTGTCTGAACGTGTTCGGTTCGCTTCCGGATGAGAAGGACAAAACCCACATTGCGTACTGGGCCGGCTACGTATTCACCCTTTATGGTCTGGCATCCCGGGCGGGACATTCACCCGGTTATGCAGAGGTGGCCACCGCTGTCCGTTCTGCGGCGGTGAGCATTAACGAACAGGACTGGGAGGACGGATGTCATCAGGCACGGTATGAGCTGAGCCAGCTGGCATAGAACGACCTCCCCCGCAGTACCAGGTTAATCAGACCTGCTTCAACTTTTCTTCCCTGATAACGCACATCACCACACCGGTGATGCGATAACGGCCGGACAAAATCTATGAGCTTTAAAGGAAAAAACCTCACACAGGGCGGGCAGATGACCGCCTACCGCTGGCGCATGTTTCTGCAGGTGAACAACTGGATCGGCTACTGGGTATTCCTGTTGTTTGGTGCCATCACGGCATACCTGTTCTTCTGGCTGACGCCCCAGGAAATGCTGGATAACGGCAGCTGGTACTGGTTTGCACGGGTTAACGAAAGTTTCATCGACCTGATGCCGGCCGGTCAGGGGAAGTTTTATGAGATCCATTACTTCTACGCGCCGACCAGTACCACCATGACACTCAAAATGACCCTGCAGCAGATGCTGAAAGACCCGTACATGCAGTTCATGGGTGACAGGCTGGCGGGGCATCTGCAGACCGCCGCAGCAATCGCCGGTGTTATCAGCATGGCAGTTTTTGTCGGCGTCGCCTGGTACATCGCGCGGATTGGTAAACAGGAGAGCGAGGACGAATACCTCTCCGGTATGAAACTCACCGAGATCGCATCGGAGGTCAATGCCCTGCTGCGTAAAAATGGCGAGCTGTCAGATTTGCGTGTCGGCGACCTGCACCTGGTTAAAAACGCCGAGGTGATGAATTTCCTCATACACGGCACCATCGGGGTGGGCAAGTCCACCGCAATTCGCTGGCTGCTGGATATCATCCGCCGGCGTGGCGATCGCGCCATCATTTACGATTCCGGCTGTACCTTCATCGAGACCCACTACAACCCGGACAGGGATTTCATCCTCAACCCGCACGATGAGCGCTGCGCCAACTGGCAGCTGTGGGAAGAGTGCGTGGATGTTATCGATTTTGAAAACTTCGCAACCAGCCTTATCCCCGTGGAGGGTGAGTCCGATCCGTTCTGGGTTTCCAGTTCCCGGACGATTGCCTCAGACCTTGCCATCCGCATGTCAGCCGACCCTGAGCGCAGTATCGAGAAATTCCTCAAAACGCTTCTGTCACTGAGCATGAAAAGCCTGCGTGAATATCTGGCCAACACGCCGGCGGCGAACCTGGTCGAAGAGAAAATCGAGAAAACGGCCATCTCTATCCGCTCGGTCGTCACCAACTACGCCAAGGCGCTGCGGTTTCTCCAGGGGCTGGATGACGGCACGCGGCCTTCATTCACTATCCGTAACTGGATGACCAGCGAGCAGTACAGTGACAGCTGGCTGTTTATCTCCACACAGGCCCGTCACCGCAAAAGCGTGCGCCCGCTGATTTCGATGTGGATGTCGATGGCTACCCTCTACCTGCAGAGCATGGGGGAGAACGCCGACCGCCGGGTGTGGTTCATCATGGATGAAGCGCCGAGCCTTCAGCGCATCCCGCAGTTTGAGGAGACCCTGGCGGAAGGGCGTAAGTTTGGTGGCTGTTTTGTCATCGGTATCCAGAACATGCCGCAGCTTATCAACTCGTATGGCCGTGAAGTGGCCAAAGCGATTTTTGACCTGCTCAACACGCGCATGTACGGCCGCTCACCGAGTGCTGAGGTGGCGAAAATGGTCGAGGAAGAGCTGGGGAATCAGCGACGCCGGGAGGCGCGCGAGCAGAACTCCTATGGCCTCGATCAGGTACGTGACGGGATATCCCTGGGCAAGGACAAGGTCAGCCAGCCCATCGTTGATTATGAAGACGTCATGCAGCTGCGTAACCTGAAGTTTTACGTGCGGCTGCCGGGCGAATACCCGGTGGTGAAGCTGGCGCTGAAGTACCGCAACATCAGAAAAATAAACACCGCATTGCAGGAGCGCAATATCCGTGACGCCCTCAGCCCCGAGCTGGAGAAGGTCATCAGGGAGAACGAGCGCGATGCGGCCCTGGCCGGCCTGGTGTTCCCGACCGGGGAAGAGCACCTGGAAAAAGCGGCGGCACAGCCACAGGCACAGCTGTCAGGTCAGCCGGTCAGTCCGGCTCCTGCTGCCACGCCATCGCAGCGGGCACAGCCAGCCCGTAAGGAAGCCGTGCAGCCTCCGGCCCCTGAGCCTGTTGAGTCTGTGCCGGCACCGGCACGCCGCATTACCGCGCCTGAACCACACCGTGACAACGCAGAGACGCAGCGTGACGTTAGGAGTGTGCCGCCGGCACCCGTTTCTGAAACTTCCGTTCCCGTCCGGGTCACTGCCAGACCCACTCCTGAACCTTTGCCGGGCAATGCGCTCAGTGTGCTCGCGCGCGCAACCGGCAGGGAACGTGATGCCGAGACACCGCCTGGTGGCGCACTTGACCTGCTTAACCGGGCACGTCGTAAACCTGCAGCAACGGACGGGAATACCGAGGAAAGCGGCGGTGAGGCACAGGAACTCAGGATGCAGGTCACGCAGCTGGAAAACGGTGGGCTGGAGCTGAAGACCGCCGGCCAGCCCGGAACCGCGTCCGGACACCACAACGAAGACGGGAATACCCGCCAGCGGATGGAGCGCGAGGAGGAATACATCCTCGTTAACCGCCACCCCGAAGACCCCGGCTTTGATGAAGCCGATTTTGAACGCGATTATGACGGAGAACCCGAACGATGATGTCACCCGCCCCCATCGTGTCTGCCGGTGATGCGGCAGGCTACTACAGCAATAAAGACAATTACTATTTCCTCGGACAGCTGGAGAGCGAATGGCTGGGTGAGGGGGCCAGTGCGCTGGGGCTGGAGGGGCCGGTGCGCAGCGACCAGCTGACGGCCGTGCTCGAGGGCCGCCTGCCTGACGGCTCACGGCTCGGTAAGGAGGTCAACGGTATCCACTCCCATCGCCCCGGTCATGACCTGACGTTTTCGGCACCGAAAAGTGTCTCCATCCTCGCCCTGGTGGGCGGGGATAAAGCCATGCTGGAAGCGCATCAGTACGCTGTGCGTGTGGCGGCAGGCTACGTTGAAAAACTGATCTCCGCGCGCGAAACCGTGGACGGCAAAACCTCCATCATCCCCACCGGGAAAATGGTGGCCGCGCTCTACACGCACGACACGTCCCGTAACCTCGATCCGCAGCTGCACACGCACATGCTGGTTGCCAACATGACGGAGCTGAACGGCAAATGGAAAGCGCTGGCCACGGACTACATCCACAACGCCGGCTTTATTGAGACAGTGATGAAAATGCAGGTCACGCTGGGGAAACTCTACCGCACCGCCCTGCGTGAACGCGTGGAAGCCCTGGGGCATGAGATTGAGGAAGTCGGGCCACACGGGATGTGGGAAATTAAGGCCGTGCCGGAAGAGGTCCGGGAAGAATATTCCTCGCGCGGCCGGGAAGTGCGGGGTGCCGTCGGTGCAGAGGCCACGCTGAAAAGCCTCGATATCGCCGCCAAGAACACCCGTAAAGCCAAAGTCGATCCCTCCCGTCTTCGTCTGATGGAGCGCTGGCAGACCCAGATGAAAGAGAAGGGCTGGGATATGAAAGCCTACCAGGACAGCGTGGTGCCGCGCGATGCGCCCGACGCCGGGGCCGTGGCCATCCCTGCGGCGCACCGGCAACCTGTTCGTGACACCACGCAACCGGACGCAACGAAAGCGCCGTCGCCGGCAGAACAGCCTGCCCGTGATGAGCAGGCGACACGCAGTAACGGGCAGCGCGACGCGGAACAACCGGCCCGATCTGCAGAAGGGCGTGACCCGGCTGAGCCTGTGCCGGCACGCAGTGTTCCGGAGCGGAATAGCGCACCGGCGAGCGCAGAGCGTGGCGGGAACGTGAAAACGGCAGATTCGCAGCAGCCCGACGTCCGTCAGGAGGTGACGGATGCCGTGCGCATGGCGGTCTCGCAACTGAGCGACAGCAAAACCCGGTTTACCTGGGGTGAACTGCTGCTGAGCACCACCGAATTCAGCGACAAAATACCCGACGTCAAAGAAATCAAACTGGCACTGGATGAGGCGCTGAAGGAGGGGCTGATTGTGCCGCTCGATGCGGAGAAAGGGGTGTTCACTTCCCGCCATCACCTGCTCGATGAGCTCTCCATTCAGGCACTGGGAAAGGAGCACCTCAGCGAAACGCACGTCGTCAGCTTCACCCGTCCGGCACAGTACGCACCGCCCGCCCTTGAGCCTGTTGAGAAGGACGCCCTAGTGCTGATGAATGCCCCGAAGGGCGTGGCAGGTATCCGTGAACTGACGGAGCAGCTGGCCGGCATCTCTGCCGCGCATGGCCGCGAAGTGAAGGTGCTGGCCAGCTCGGCTGAACGTGCCATTTCACTGGCAAAATCAGACGTGCTGCGGGAACACATCACCGGGCGGCAGCAGCTGCTGAAGGGAGAACTGAGCCTGCGGCCACAGAGCACGCTCATTATTGAGGGGGCAGAGCGTCTGGGGCTGAAGGAAACGCTGATCCTGCTGGGTGAGGCGCGGGAAAAAGACGCCCAGCTGGTCTTTCTCGACAGCGCGGGTCGTCAGGCGAACGGGAATGCCATGTCAGTGCTGGAATCTGCCGGCGTGAAGCGCAGCCGCCGCACGGAGCCGTCGCCGGGTCTTGAAGCAGAAGTTATCAGTATTGCTGACAAGCGCGATCGGTACAGCGCGCTGGCCACCCGCTTTGCGGAGCTGAATCCCGGCACGGAGCCGGTGACGGCGGTGGTGATTGGGCAGCGCGAGCAGAAGCAGCTGACCGGCCTTATCCGCGATGCTCTGCAGAACGCGGGACAGCTTGAGCGTGACGGTGTCACCATTGAGGCCCGCACACCGGTGTGGCTGGACAGCAAAACCCGCCGCATGGCCGGGTCTTACCGTGCCGGTCAGGTACTGGAGGACCGGTCGGAGCGTGAAGCCCGGCACTTCATTATCGACAGGGTGCATGAGGAGACACGTATGCTGTCGCTTATCGACAGCGACGGGGTACTGGTACGGCAAAAAATCAGCGACCTGACCGCCGACTGGCGACTCTTCAACAGCGAGCAGCTGCACGTTGCCGGCGGCGATAAACTTATTGCGCTGGCCGCCGACCGCGGTGCAGGCCTGAAGGCAAAAGACAGGCTGACCGTGACCGGCATCAGCCCGGAGGGCATCGGGGTCATGCGGGACGGAAAGGCCGTCACGCTGCCGGCAGACAGGCCGCTGTATGTGACCCACGGCTACGTGGCCGGGCCGGGCAACCGTGACAACGACACCGGCGTGGTGCTGGCCGCCCTCAATTCGCGTGATATCTCAGCCCAGACCATGAACTCCCTGGCGCAGTCCGGAAGCCGCGCCGAGATATTTACGGCCGAGACGCAGGACCGGGCGGAGGCACGGCTGCAGCGAATGCGTGTCGACAATTCGCCGGTGCAGCTTGTGACGAAACTCAGCGGTGAGGCCGACATCAGCAGCGCCGTCCGGACACTTCAGGCCGGTGTGCTGAGTGACGCCGCGCTGGCGGTCCGGCGTGCCATTGCCGATCAGCAGTCAGTCACCCTCAACGAGCTGAAGCTGGCTGAGGCCGCGACGGCGTTTCATCCGGGTCTGACGGAAGTGACGCGTGAAATCAATGCGATGATCAAAAACGGCGACCTGATCCGCGTCCCGAACAAAACAGAGCCCCTGCTGGTAGCCCGCGCGACCTGGGAGATGGAGAAAACCATCATCAGCGCCATTGTCGCGGGCAAGGACACCCAGGTGCCCCTGATGGAGCAGGTGGATAATGCCCTGCTCGACGGCCTGACGCAGGGGCAGAAGACGGCGGCGCAGCTGGTCCTCAACAGCCGGGATCAGTTTACCGGTATACAGGGGTATGCCGGGGTGGGTAAAACCACCCAGGTGCGCGCGGTGAAAAGCGCACTCGACACCCTGCCGGCATCCGCTCGTCCCGCACTGCATGGTCTTGCACCGACGCACCAGGCAGTGAAGGAGCTGCGGGCGGTGGGGATCGAGGCGCAGACGGTCAAATCCTTCCTCGTCGAGTATGACCAGATGAAGGCCGCCGGCGAAAAGCCCGACTTCAGCAACCGCGTTTTCCTTATTGATGAATCCTCGATGCTGGGCAACCAGGACACTGCCGCCGCGTATCTGGCCATTCAGGCCGGAGGGGGGCGGGGCGTGTCGATGGGGGACATCGATCAGTTTGAATCCCCGGAATCAGGGGCACCGTTCAGGCTGGTTCAGGAGCGCAGCCCGATGGATGTGGCCATCATGAAACAGATTGTCCGCCAGAAGGAAGTCAACCTGCGTGACGCGGTACATGACGTCATTGATAACCGCATTGATGCCGCACTTGAGCGGCTGAAGCATCAGCCTGCTGATCTCGTTGCCCGTGAGGCACCGGACTGGCAACCCCCTGCGGAGGGACTGGCGGAGTCAGACAACCCGGTCAGTGACCTGGTGGCTGACTGGCTCAGCCGCACACCAAAGGCACGGGAAGAAACACTGATTATTGCCCAGCTGAACGACGATCGCGCGGCCATTAACCGGGAGATTTTTGACGCACTGGACGCGCGTGAGGAACTGGGTCAGAAAAAAATCAGCGTGCCGGTGCTGGAAAAAATTAAGCATACCCGGCATGAGTTCAACAAGCTGGCGGCCTGGGAAGCGGGGATGGTGCTGAAGCGCGGCGACACCTATCAGGATGTGGTGGCCGTCGATTATAACGGCTCGCTTGTTACCGTCCGGAACGAGAATGACCGGATCGCGATGGTTTCACCCCGCGAGCTGCTCACCGGCGACGTGGAGCTGTTTAAACGCAGCGAGAAAATACTCGCAGCGGGTGCCGTGGTGCGCTTCACCGTCACCGACCGTAACCGGGGGCAGGCTGCCAACCAGAAATTTACCGTTGAGAAGGTGACCGACAGCGGGGACATCGTGCTGCAGGGCGCGGACGGGAAAAAAACCATCAATCCCGTGCAGGTCAGGGCCGAACAGCATCTGGATTATGCCTGGGCCATCACAGGCTATGGTGCACAGGGTGCCAGTGAGGGGTCGGTACTGGCGCTGGAAGGGACGGAGGGAAGCCGCCAGGCGATGGCCCACAAACGTGCCTTTTACATTTCGTTATCGCGTGCAAAACAGCATGTGCAGGTCTACACGGACGGGACGGAAAAGTGGGTCAAGAGCATCAAACGAACCGAGTACGATCTCAAGACGGCACACGATGCCCTCAGCCCGCAGACAGAGCGCAAACAGGCGAAGGTCATCTGGGCGATGGGACAGCCTGTCGGAAAAACCGCGATAGGGCGTGCGTGGTCGCGGCATGAGGCGATGGGAGAGCATAACCTCACCGCGAGAGTGATCCCGGCCACCCGGCGTTTCCCGGACCCGTCCCTGGCGCTGCCCCTGTATGACAACAACGGTCGCAGCGCCGGACTGGCGCTCGTCTCGCTGGTAGCAAGTGACACCGGTCGCCTGATGCGGGGTGACGTGCGTATGGTGGCCACCCAGGGCGCGACCGGGGCAGTCATGCAGCGCAGCCGCAGCGGAAACACCCATGTGGTACGCACGGCTGACGAGGCATTTAAGGCGGTGAGGGAGCACCCCGAGGACGGCGTGGTGTGGCAGACCGGCGACGAGAAGCCTTCACCGTGGATGCTGAAAGTCAGCCAGGGCGCAGCCCTGTCGGAAGAGGCTGCCCGTGCACAGACGATCAGGCTTGCTGAGTCAGAGGCCGTGACGCTGCCGGCAATCGCCCCCGTGCGTGACGATGAACCTGTTCCTGCCCGTGCCATCGAGCAAGCCATGCAGGAGCTGCGGGGAAGCGATGAATATGCGATCGCAGAGGCACAGCGTCAGCAGGAGATGCAGGCGTATGAGGAGTACCAGAGCCGGATTGTGCTGCCTGAAGAAGAAAGCGTCGCGGATATCCGTATGAGTATGAAAGACGACGCCACACAGGAGCGCCAGCCCACACCTGACCGGAAGGATATTGCGCGCATTGCCGGCGAGGAGCGGGAACTTCAGGCGGATAAAGCGCGTACCGGCCCGCTGCCGGCACTGTCGCAGGATAAAACAACCGGCGAGCGTTCCGTTGCCGGGCAGGTGGCCCGGGAGCTTGCTGAGCACCAGCGTGACATGCCGCTGCCGCGCGATATGCCTGAGCGCGGACGCGAGATAGAGCATCAGGAACACGCCCCCCCACGCACCATTCAGAAAGAACGTTAATCAGGAGAGCACACGTGAACGTAAGAAAGGCAATACTGTCATTAGTTACAACAATCATATTATCTGTGTTCACCCCACTCCATGCGGCACCTGCGCCGGCATTCACGCCAGAGCAGGAAGCCCGCATCGGGGAAATAGCCGCCGATTATCTGCTGGCGCATCCGGACGTCCTGATGCAGATCAGCCAGAAGCTGCAGCAACAACAGCATGCGCGTGAGCAGCTGGCCATGAGCCTGAAAGTCATGGATAACCAGGCGGCCCTGCTCAGGGATGCTGACACGCCGGTGACCGGCCCGGCCGGTGCGAAAGTCGCCGTAATTGAGTTCTTTGATTATCAGTGTGTGTTCTGCAGCAGACTGGCACCGGGCATGGAGCGGGTGATGAAAACCCGCCCTGACGTGCGTTACATCTTCAAGGAATGGCCGATATTTGCACCGAAGTGGGATACGTCGTCCCTGGCGGCGCAGTACGGTATCGGGGTCTGGAAAGCGAAAGGCGCAGCTGGCTATCTGACCTACCATAACGGGATTTATCACACCGGGCACATCGAGGGTGACCTGACGACAGAGGATGTTAAGGCGGCGGCTCACGCCGCCGGAATCGATGCGCTGAATACTGTGAACCATGCCCCTGTTCTGGAAAAAAACGATGTGCTCGCGCAGGCGCTGGGGCTCACGGGTACGCCAGGCTTGATTGTGATGCCGGTGGAGAAGGCCTCACCTGAAACCATCACTGTCTTTGCCGGGCTGGCGTCACCGGAGCAGATTCTGGCGGCGATCGATAAAGCACAGCACTGACGCGCCCGGTCCCGCCGGGCTTGTCCAACCCGGCAAAAGCAGGATGACCCTCTGCCTTTGCCGGGTTACCGGTTATCTATGATGTCGCTTTTAAGATAATCAGACAAACTGGCGTGGTGCGCTGTGTTTTAAGCGGGATTTATAAATAGTCTGAAATAAATATCAACAGCGTATCTGTTTGTTATCTATATTATTTCATTTTTTAAATGCACTACTGACAGTGAATATGATGGTCGCAATGTCTCGTTTTGGCGCCTCTGTCGAGACGGAGGTGACTTATAAAAAGATAAATAAACGACTGTGCTGAAAACCAGCACTATTCAAAAATGAAAGAAGGCTTCAGCTAAAAGATTTTATGCTGTCAATAATTCTGTTTAAACAGGATGATGCTGTTAAAACTCTGTTAAAAATATATTTCCCAATGCTTGATTTTAATTTCACTAAAAACACCAGAATCTACTACGCTTAGGTTATCCTTGGATAGCCAGCACCAGTAACCAAGGATAATCAGCAAATTGTTCGCTTGTTTCTCTTCCGGGTGGCTCCTGAGATTGATAAGCAGAGCTGCTAGTTGATCTAAACAAAGGCCACGCACATGTGTGGCCTTTTCAGAAGCATTAAATTACCAAACTACGCAGAGGTTATCTATGACAGATCATTCCAGTAACGTTGATTCATTAACAGAAAATAAAAACAGCATGATTCTACCTGTGCATAACAAAAAATCAGTTGCATCGGATGAAGAAAATCCATTTGACAGCATTGAACTTCCTTATCCTTCAGAAGATGAGGTTAAGAAATAAAACTGGTTACAAGATTGCTTAGCTGTTCATCACTTCAGTGAAAATGATAATGTCACAAAAGCTCCATTTTTTTTGGTTTTCATTTGCATTTCGTTATGATTAATACCTCCGGCATTGATGAAATGTCGTTGTTAATAAAGATGAACTTTGATTACGAGATTGTTTTGGCAGGAAATCTATTGACTTTTGAAGCTGATTTTTTTAAGCGCCGATAGATGTAAATCAATTTCATCGACTGAACAACTGCTTTCATATTTCTCCAGGTATAAAGCTTTCAGGTAGTCTTCTAACATCTTCCTGCTGAATTTTTCACGCGCGTGTGTACTAAGAAGAACAATGATGGCTTCGCCAATTATTGCATGTTCGTTTTTCATCATAACTCCTTGGTTAGAAACATTAATGTTTCGGACCTAAGGAGTAATGAATCTTAATCGGTAGGCTTCGCAGTACATTAAGGCTAGCATGCTCTGATAAAAAATGGAAAAATTTAGATTCATATAAAGCGCGCATATTTATATGATGAAATAGAGGTAAAGTATAAAATCAACTTACCGTTCTGAAATGTTCATCAGGATAGTGTAACATATGATTATCATAATCAATCTCGGGGTGTTTCGGCGCTGGTGACCTGAATGATAAGCTGTGTTGTTAGAGGCTATATATGGCACTGTATTTTGTACAGTTTACGTTTTTACGGTCGAAGCGATAGTTTCCATGAAAAGTCGCATAACAGGACTGAGGCAAGTCTATGAAAAAGGTTTTGGTCTTCTTTAATTCGCAGCAGGTAGAAGTCGTAACTTTATCAAAATCTTTAACCTGTATTGTGCGAAATTATCCGAACGGTGAAGAAGTTACACTAAAGATAATGCTCACTGGAATCCATTCCTTAACTGGCGATCATACTAAAATTTATGTTGCATCTGACCGGGAGCTTACACAAGAAGAAGTGACGAGTGCGGTGACCAGGTCTCTGTGATCCGTGAAAATGGACGAACTTGCAACCGGATCCCATCCTCCCGGAAATCATATTAATGCTACACACTGTCCTGTTTGAATTTATGGTGCCCCCCTAAGCGGAGGGGCTAAATAACCAGATTACTCCTCTCCATTGGCGCTAATCGTGATTGTAGCAGCGGGGCTGGAGGTTTAGCGTTTTCTCGACTGGTACAGGGTTGCTTTTGCGGTCCTGGCTCCCCAATAGCGCTTTCAAGTTGTTGGGGCATTTGTCAGACAGGGTTACCCTGTCTGGCCGTTAAATTCTCTGGCACAGCGACAAAATTGATAGGTTGATGACGCAGGCGCTAGTGACCTAATCTGTCCTTCGGGAGTTTTTATGCAGGGATTTTGTCATGTCATTAGCAAAGCATCTTAAATGGGGGGGTGGGCTCACACTTGCCGTTACGCTGTTGAGTGGGTGTATTCCTTATCCGCGGGAACAGCCGGGATATATCGAACTTTGCGAAAGTGAGCATACCTTTAGCGTGAATAGCCCAGAAGGAAAGCGGGAGATCGTGCTTGAAACTTATCTCTACGATCACGCGATTCCTGGCCGATATGTCCCTGCTAAACGTTCTAGCTTCACTATTCCCAATGTACAAGGGCCTGAGGCTAGACCAGAATTTTATGTCCAGCTGATTGCCTATAACACTGGGCGGCAGCGGCCATCGCGTCCGGGAAGCAAAGGCCGACCAGCTGTCCCCATTATGCTCGATGCCCGAAAAGCCTATATCGATCTCGGTGATGGGAAACGCCTTAACGCGCGTCCCGAAATTTTCCTTAACACTACCTCATTTCCCTATGATTTCCCGGAAGATCAGATGGAGTATTCGAGGCCTTCACCTTATGACATCAACAGTGATGAGGTGCACCGCAATGTCCCGAGGATTACCAATAATGATGATTATGGCTCAGCCTATGTCGTCTTTAAAATTTATAACAAGTACGCGAATGAAAAATGGGCCATTCACCTCGGCGAGTTGAAGATTGCAGGGCAGAAAATCACGGTTCCGCCGCTGAAGCTTTGCTATCAGCCGACGCTGAAATGGATTGGTATTGGTATTGAACCGCTGATGCGGCCATAGACGTCATTCGCAATCATATTCATAGCCCATTATTTTGTCGCCGGTTTCATTTATCCTATGACCTGCTCCCCATTTATTAACATATGCTGAAGTTAGAAAGGTCCGCTATGTGCCAAGAGCGGACAAAGCCTCTTCATGAAGTAGCTAACTTTAGTGTTTCACTACATTACCGATTTAGAGAAGTTCTGTTCGAAGCACATGAATTTATGGTTTTTATGTAGTAAACACTCATCCCAAGCATTTTGCACATCAATATGGGGATAGGCTCGGCTATCGACTCAACATCCTCTCGTGTCTATTCTCGTCCGAAGTCCTTCTCTTTGGCTTCAAGTAGGGACCTACTCCCAGTCCTGGATACAACGATCAGTTAGTAATGTTGGTTTGATTACCTTCTAATTTCCTGTTTCTCCATCCCGCTGCAAATTCAAATGGTGTCTGGTAATTCAGCGCCGAATGTGGACGGCACTCATTATAATCCTGCCGCCAATCATTAATGATTTTCCTGGCGTGAACAACATCGCTGAACCAGTGGTCATTCAGGTATCAGCGTAATGCAGCCCAGAATACGCGTGAACTGTATGCCTGAAACGCGTATTCATGAGGATGTCCTCATGTGGCTTGTGAAGACATTATTGATATCGCGGTGTGTTAATGAACGGGGAGCAGGTCAAGCACATAAGGGCAACGCTGTTATGTCTGGCGATGAACATTTTCGGGAAGATGTTACTGAGGGGTGATGAGATTCGCATAGTACGGTGTAGGGCGATAAAACTCCGGTTGGCGTAATATGCATTTCGGTTATCAGCTTGTATAAAGTGAAAGTGGAGGTATTGCCACCATGAGAGTCATCAGACCTGAGTCAAAAAATGAAAAATTCGTGTAAGGCTGTAATCAAAACATACGCTGACAAGATATGCTGAATATTATCGTGTTCCACAGAATGATTTTGTTACTCTGTCTTCTCAGCAGTAAATTTTAGTCGCTGTCGCCGACTCGGGAATATTTATTTATCGCAAAGCGTTACACTGGCGGCAGTCAGCCCTTTTTGTCCGCGCTGGATAGCGAATTCAACTTTTTGTCCTTCAAAAAGTGTCTTAAAGTTATCACCAAGAAGAGCAGAAAAATGTACGGGTACATCCTTCCCGCCATCGAGAGGAGAAATGAAACCAAAGCCTTTTTTTTCGTTAAACCACTTTACCAAGCCTTTACTTCGTGATGACATACTGACTCCTCGTAAATGATATAAAGTTGATAGTAAACGAGTACCACTAACCTCAGGATTATCAAAAGATACCAGCAGTTGTCCTTAATAATGTTTGCTGCCCGCTGTTATGTTTGATACTTCGTCTCGATGGAGGTCATTAACACATGGCGCGTAATAATTAGCAATTTCTATTTTTATAACATAGAAATGCTTGCAGGAATGAATTAAAGGTGGATTTAAGGTTTTTTTCAGCGTATGGTTGTTGCGAATTTAAAAAAGGAATTAATTTGTCGCGTAAAATGACTGGAATTGTCAAAAGTTTTGACATTCTTAGTGGTAAAGGTCTCATCATCCCATCAGATGGCCGAAAAGATGTTTTGCTTCATGTTTCTGCTGTTAGTTGCGGCGAAACAAATCAGCTCATTCCCGGGCTCCGTATTGAGTTTTGTCGTATCAATTGCCTTAGTGGTCCTGTTGCAGCGAATATTTACTTAGCATGAATATCATACAATTAGAGGGTCTGATTGGTTTCATTCACCCTTTTTCCCCATAAATGTCGTCTAAAAGTAGCTCCCCTTGTTTTCTCCCTTTTGTAGATTAAAACTGATGAATACAAATTAAGCGTTCAATTTTTAATCAGGCATGATAAGCTGAAGCTCCTTCATTGAAAGGTTAATCAGAATGTCTATTATTGATTACGCAATGAAATTCATCAGTGGTGCATCGATGACCCCTGTCATCTGCCCCGTCTGTGGCTTCCGGTCATCTCAATCTCTCGCGAAAGTTCGCCGTAAGCAAGCAATGCTGTGCCCGGGATGCAAGGCGCTGTTTGTCTCGTCGCCTTAATCCTTGCACTCATTCGACCATTAGCCCGGTGTTCGCGGACTTAAATCATATTCCCGCAGCTGTTGAATCCCTGATGCCTCACGCCCATCCTGAGAGAACGTTTCTGAACTGATTTCGCAACTGCTCCTGCGCGCTAACGTCGCATCAGAGCAACTCTATGAAAATGAACCCCCGGACGTGGTTTAACCGCTCCCAGCTTCCGGTACAGGTCGCCGGATACGTTACCTTTCCGGCGAACTATGCTGACGATGAATCCAGTCAGCGATCAGAGCTTTTTTCGAACGCTCAGATGGAACGCTATGGAAAGATACTGGCACACACACATAAATTATCGCCCGATAAACTTCCATATTATCTTCTGAAACGACTCGCGGACAACGAAGCTGTCATCACACAAAACTGCTACGAGCTTAATGCCGGGATAAAAACGAGCGTCATGCCTGCAGGGGAATGGCTGCTTGACAATTACTACCTGATTGAAGAGCAAATCCGTACTGTCCGCCAGCATTTGCCGAAAAGTTTTGGTAAAGGCCTTCCCTCGCTGATGTCACCCTTCAGTTGCCCACGAGTTTATAATATTGCCTCAGAGGCCATTGCTCACGGTGATGGGCGCTGGGACGTAGCCAGCCTGACCAGTTATCTCACGGCCTATCAGCAGGTGACCCCGTTGACATTAGGCGAGGTCTGGGCATTGCCGGGGATGCTGCGACTTGCTTTGATCGAAAATGTTCGGCGTATCAGCATGGATGTGATAAAGGCTCAGCGTGAACGTAACCTTGCAGGTACATGGATTACTAAAATTTTCGAATGTGCCGAAAATAAGCCTGCTGATTTGATTACGGTAATTGCCGATATGGCGCGCTCCCGGCCACCGATGACCAGTGCATTCGTTGCAGAACTTGTGCGGCGCCTGCAGGGACATGGAAACGTGCTGTCCTTACCTCTGACCTGGGTTGACCAGTGCCTTGCAGAACAGGGGATAACAAGTGAGTCGCTCATACAAAGCTTTAGTCAACAACTTGCTGCCAGCCAATTGTCCATCAGTAACAGCATCGCAGGGCTGCGGTTACTGAGCGAAACGGACTGGGCCGATTTTGCGGAAACGATAAGCGTCGTCGAACAGGTACTGCGCAATGATCCTGCCCGTATCTATCCCGGGATGCATTTCGATACCAGGGACCATTATCGCCATATTATTGAAATTCTTGCGAGACACAGCGACTTCAGTGAGCCTGAGGTCGCTACCATTGTGCTTGCGCTTTCAGCGGAAACAGCGCCGGAAACACTGGAGCATCACGTTGGCTTTTTTCTGGCAGGCGAGGGCCGGCAGCAACTGGAACTTCATCTGTTGGCTGAGACCTCGAAGCTCATACGTATTCGGCACAGTTTTAACAGAATCACCCTGCTGTCATGGCTTGGAAGCTTGGCATTGTTAACTACCGCAACGGCAGCGGAAATTTTACACGCAACGTACCTGCAGGGCGCAGACTGGCTATTGATCGCCATAATATTACCTCTGATTATCGCGCTGACCCAGTTAATGAGTGATTTGTTGAGTGATGCAACCACCCGTTTTCGCCTTCCTCGCCCATTACCAGCAATGGACTTTTCATCCGGTATTCCGGCTGACAGTGCAACCATGATCGTGATGCCATGCATGCTGACGAGTCAGGAAAGTATCACTACGCTCCTCACAAGCCTTGAAGTCTGCTGGCTGGGAAATCAAAACGAATACCTTCGTTTTGCTTTGCTGACCGATTTCGCTGATTCAGCAAATGAACCAACACCTGAAAGTAATGCTCTTCTCAGGCAGGCCATAGACGATACGGCGGCGCTTAACAGGCGTTATCCTTCCAGCCGCCCAAGATTTTATCTGCTACACCGACAGCCTGAATGGAATCCGGTTGAGGGAAAATGGATGGGATATGAACGCAAACGGGGAAAACTGGCATTGCTTAACAGGTGGCTGCGCCGTCCCGGGACACAGTTCATCAGTGCCGCAGGCATGCCAGCCCATCTTTTACCAGGCCATATTAAATACGTCATCACACTGGACAGTGATACGGTATTGCCGCGCGATACCGCGCACAAACTGGTTGCCACAATGGCACATCCGCTCAATAAGCCAGAGTACGATCCGGTTCTCCAGAGGGTTGTCAGAGGTTTCGGCATTTTGCAACCCGGCCTCGCGGAAGAGATACCTCGTAACGGGCAGGGGCGTTATGCCGCGATGCGCAGCAGCGTACCTGGCAGTAATCCCTATTCGATGATGTCTTCAGATATTTATCAGGATCTCTTTGGAGAGGGATCGTTCGTGGGCAAGGGTATTTATGATGTCGATATCTTTGTTCAGGCCACCATTAACGCCTGTCCTGAAAATCTGGTTCTCAGTCATGATTTACTGGAAGGATGCTATGCACGCTCTGGACTATTGAGTGAAATCTTGCTTTACGAGCAGTACCCCAATAATTATCTTTCAGATGTCGCACGTCGCTCACGCTGGATACGGGGAGACTGGCAACTGCTTAACTGGCTGAGGCCACGCGTCAGAAAAGCAAATGGAAGCCATGATAAAAACCCGTTGTCCGCACTTTCTTACTGGAAACTTGTCGATAATTTGCGTCGCAGCCTGGTTACTCCTTCTTTATTGTTATTGCTATTTTTCGCCATGCTTTGGGCACCCAATCCGTTTTACTGGCTTGGTACACTATCGCTTATCTGGCTGCTGCCTGCCATGCTCGCCATCATGCATGACCTTCTGCATAAACCGCTTCGTCGCCACTTTAAAAAGCATTTTTTACTGGTAGGGGCAGGGGCATTCAGACGTCTTTCAGGGACAGGGCTCAATTTGGCGATATTACCGCATGAAGCCGGATATTCTTTAAAAGCAATTGTTGTGACCTTGTGGCGTCTGAGCATCAGCAAACGCAACCTGAGCCAGTGGGTTAGCCACAACCCAGATAACAATCAGGGCAGAGCCTCTGTTGCTCGTTTTTATCAGGCAATGTGGCTGAATGTTATATGTGCCCTTGCACTCACACTTCTGACCGCAAAATTTTCACCTCAGCTGCTGCCGGTTGCTTTCCTGATCACCCTTTTATGGTGCCTGGCCCCGCTGTTGATGTACTGGCTGAGCCGACAGCCAGTACATAAGGTATTTTCACCAAATGAAAAACAAAAAAAACTGTTGCGCCAGACGAGTCGTGAAATCTGGGCGTTTTTTGAGACTTTTGCCACTGAGAAAGAGAACTGGCTTCCACCTGACAATTACCAGGAAAAACCGCAACCGACTACTGCTCACCGCACTTCGCCTACCAATATCGGCCTTTCCCTGATGGCTAACCTCACGGCCTGGGACTTTGGTTATCTGTCCGGGGGAGAGGTGCTTCGGCGCGTGTCGCTCACGCTCGATACGCTGGATAAACTGGAACACTACCGTGGCCATCTTTACAACTGGTATGACACCCTGACGCTGGCCCCTCTCAGCCCACGTTATATTTCGAGCGTTGATAGCGGTAACATGGCGGGTCACTTGTTGACGCTGCGTGAAGGACTGTCCGCCATGCGTCATCAGCCTGTTTTAAATACCCAACAGATACTTGCCGGGCTGAACGATACACTGGATATTCTCGATAAACAGTGGAGCCAGAGTCCACCCTTGAGTCTTCCGTTGTTACGAAAACACTGCCTGATCGCCGAGTCGCTTCCCGCACATGTGTTTTTCAGCGAGCTGAAAAAGATGCGCATCCATTGCAAGAACCTGGTAACACAAAGTCACCAGGGAACTCCACTCCAGCAGCGCTGGGCAGGACATCTGGAACATCAACTGGTACAGTTTTGCCACGAATGGTCGTTTCTGCTCCGCTGGTTACCAGCCTCCTGGAACGAACAGACACTCCCTACTCTGGGCTGGCTCGCCAACGCGACCTTTAACGGTAAAGGAAGCCCCCCTGCATCAACGACGCTGCTGGCCCGGATGAGACTGAATATTATCACCGAGCTTGAACAGCGACTGGATGACCATTCACGGATGGATTTCGCCTTTCTGTACAATGAAGCAACCAGCCTGCTCAGGGTCGGTTATAACTGTGATACGAATACACCCGACAAAAGTCATTACGATCTCCTGCCATCTGAAATTCGCCTGACCAGTTTTCTGTCCATCGCAACTAATCAGTTGCCGCTTAAAAGCTGGTACGCTCTGGGGCGGCTGTTTACCACGATTGATAATGAAACTGCCCTGATGTCATGGAGCGGTTCTATGTTTGAATACCTGATGCCAAATCTTGTAATGCCCTCCTGGCCTGGTAGCCTGCTCGATGAGATGAGTCGATCTGCAGTCATGCGCCAGGTTGACTGGGGAAAAGAACGCGGTGTGCCATGGGGCGTATCGGAGTCCGGCTATCATGCTTTTGATGTTCAGCATAATTATCAGTACCAGGCATTTGGCGTGCCTGGCCTTGGTCTTCGCCGGGGTCTTGCCGATGACATGGTTGTCGCCCCTTACGCCACTCTGCTTGCATTAATGATCTCGCCTCAGGAAGCCTGTAGAAATTTGTTCAGGCTGGAAAAAAATGGAGCACGTGGCGAATATGGTTTTTATGAAGCACTGGACTATACCCCCTCACGTCTCACAAGCGGGCAATTGTATGCGGTAGTACAGTCATGGATGGCACATCACCAGGGTATGGCGTTTCTGGCACTGGCTAACGTGCTGCTTGACGCTCCCATGACTGAGAGATTTATGTCCAGTAAGGTATTCCGGTCTGCGAGCCTGCTTTTACAGGAGCGAGCACCGGATGCTATCAACCTTTACAGTCCCCGCCGTCATTTTGAATCTCATGAGGGCAGGATCAGCCCCGTTCGCCATGAGCCCCGGATTTTCAATGGTGTGGACTCGCTGGCCCCGGATATTCAGCTACTTTCCAACGGTCATTATCATCTGATGGTGACTGCGGGTGGGGGAGGCTACAGCCGCTGGAATGATATTGCTCTTACGCGCTGGCGCAGTGATACCACCCGCGACAACTGGGGGGCATTCTGTTTTATCCGTGATACGCAGACTGGCGACGTATGGAGCAATACCTGGCAACCCACGGGAAACACTACAGAACAAATCGAAGAAGTGATATTTACTGACGCAGGCGCTGAATTCAGCCGCACTTTCAGCGGACTTGGTGTTAAAACTCAGATCGTGATTTCGCCGGAGGATGACATTGAACTTCGGCGACTCACACTGACTCATCGTGGCCGTCATCCCCGCACACTTGAGCTGACAACCTATGCTGAAGTAGTACTGGCACCCGATGCAAGCGATCTGGCGCACCCGGCTTTCAGCAACCTGTTTATTCAGACTGAGCTGGAGCCTGATCGGGATGCCATCCTTTGCCACCGTCGCCCTCGCTCGCCGGATGAACCTATTCCCTGTCTGTTTCACATGATGGTGTTGCGTGGCGATAACCGTAAACCCGTCTCGTTCGAAACGGACAGGGCTAAATTCCTTGGCCGTGGCAGAACCCCTGCAGATGCCCTTGCCATTGAGGAAGGAGGGGAGCTCAGCAACACCTCAGGATCTGTATTGGATCCGGTACTGGCCATACGCCATGCCATTATTCTGCTGCCAGGCCAGCCGGTCACGATCGATATCATTTATGGCATCAGCGAAAGCCGCCAGAAAAGTCTGGCGTTGCTGGAAAAGTATCGTGATTACCATATTGCGGATCGTATGTTTGAGCTGGCCTGGTCTCATAGTCTGGCTGTCCTGCGCCAGATGAACGCCAGTGAAGATGATGCCACTTTGTTTAATCGTCTTGCGAGCGCAGTGCTTTACCCCAGTCCGGAATTGCGTGCCGAAAGCAAGGTCATCAGCCGTAACAGACGCGGTCAGTCCGGCCTGTGGGGCTGGGGAATTTCAGGTGATCTGCCTGTAGTGCTGCTCCGTATTACCAGCGAGGCTGGTATCGGCTCTGTTACCACACTGATTCAGGCACACCGGTACTGGAGACAGAAAGGGCTGAAAGTGGATTTGGTTATCATGAATGACAGTCCCGGGGGCTACCAGCAGGGCTTACAAAATCAGATTATGGATTTAATTTATGCCGGTTCCGAAGCCAGTCTGTTGGATAAAACGGGAGGACTTTTTGTCCGTAATGGTGAGCATCTCTCCGCTGAGGATAAGCAGCTTCTGTTGAGCGTTGCCTGCCTTTATCTTGATGACCGTGCGGGGGATATTAATGAGCAGCTAAACCAGCGTATACAGACCTCAAAACCCCGTACCAGAGCAATCATTCCGTATAGAGAACCGGGAAGTAATCAACACACTGACTGGACGCCAGAAACCCATCTGTTACGTCATTTCAACGGGTATGGTGGATTTTCTCAGGACGGTCGCGAGTATCAGATTGTCCTGCGGGAAAATAATATGACACCGGCGCCGTGGTCGAACGTACTGGCAAATTCTCGTTTTGGTACCGTCATTTCCGATACCGGACAGGCTTACACCTGGTATGAAAATGCGCATGAATATCGGCTAACACCTTGGGAGAACGATTCGGTGAGCGATCGCAGCGGCGAAGCGTTTTACCTGCGCGATGAAGAGAACGGTCAGTACTGGTCACCGACGGCGCTCCCTGTTCGCGGCCGCGGTGATTACCTGACCCGACATGGTTTTGGCTATAGTGTCTTTGCGCATAGAGAAAGTGGAATCGACAGTGAGCTGACTGTCCTGGTCGCCGAAGAGGCACCTGTTAAACTGGCACTTCTGACGCTCAGTAATAATTCAGGGCGAACACGTAAAATTTCCGTTACTGGCTATGTGGAGTGGACGCTCGGGGAATCCCGAACCCGCTCAGCCCTTCATGTTGTGACACATGCGCCCAGTATTCATGGGTGTTGCGCAGTGCTGGCTAACAACTTTTACGGTGATAATGGTGGCGAACGCACTGCATTTTTTGCCGTAAGCGGTAACCATTATTCTCTAACGGGTGACCGCCGCGAATTTATTGGTCGTAATGCTTCCCTGCAAAATCCCTCTGCTATGAAACTGCACAGACTTTCAGGTAAAACGGGAGCTGGCCTCGATCCGTGCGGAGCTGTACAGTCCGCCGTCACACTAATTGACGGGGATCAAAGGACGTTTATTTTTGTACTCGGTACAGCTGAGAATCATGCCAGCGCTCAGGAAACGCTTGTCCGTTACCTGAATGAGGATACGGTCCGCCAGGAGCTGAACCGGGTTCACACCCACTGGCATAACGTGCTAGATAAAATTGTGGTTAATACGCCCGACACCTCTGTGAACTTGCTTGTCAATGGCTGGCTGTTATACCAGACAGTAGCCTGCCGGCTTATGGCCCGCAGTGGTTACTATCAGTCAGGAGGTGCGTTTGGTTTTCGCGATCAGCTGCAGGATACGATGGCCCTGAGTCATGTCGATCCGAACCGTATGCGTGAACAGATAATACTTTGCGCATCACGGCAGTTTACTGAGGGAGATGTGCAGCACTGGTGGCACCCACCTCATGGCAATGGTGTACGTACGAGCTGTTCTGACGACTACCTGTGGCTTCCGCTTGCTGTCTGCCACTATGTGGAAACTACGGGGGATAAAGATATTCTGGAAATATGCATCCCTTATCTGGAGGGGCGGACACTACAGCCTGGTGAGGAGTCTGTTTATAACACGCCTGTCATCAGTGACACTGAAGATACGCTCTGGTTGCACTGCGTAAAAGCTGTGGAGCATGGGCTAAATTTTGGAGAGCATGGACTGCCGCTTATGGGGGCAGGCGACTGGAATGACGGGATGAACCGGGTTGGTATTGAAGGTAAAGGAGAAAGCGTCTGGCTGGGCTTCTTCCTGTATGACATCCTGACCCGGTTTTCGGCACTGGCGGAAAGCAGGCACGATGACAATATGGCCTCGATGTGTCGTTCGCAAGCCCTGCTCCTGCAAAACAACCTCGAAACCCATGCCTGGGATGGTGAATGGTACCGGCGCGGGTATTTTGACGATGGTACTCCCCTTGGCTCGAAAGCCTCGCAGGACTGCCGGATTGATGCGATTGCGCAGAGCTGGTCTGTACTGTCGGGGGCTTCAGGCAGGGTACGGCGCGCTCAGGCCATGCAGGCGCTGGATAAGCACCTTGTTGATAAAGAGGGTGGATTGATAAAACTTTTGGCACCCCCTTTCGATGGACACGGCCCTAACCCGGGTTATATTCAGGGGTATCTGCCCGGAGTTCGGGAAAACGGGGGACAGTATACACATGGCGCCATCTGGGCAGTGATGGCATTTGCCAGAATGGGGAATGCTGAACGGGCCTGGCAACTCTGGTCGATGCTCAACCCGATAAACCACACGTCGAATACAAAAGAGGTTGCGGTTTATAAGGCAGAACCTTATGTCATGAGCGCTGATGTTTACAGCGTTGCTCCGCATACTGGCCGGGCAGGATGGAGCTGGTATACCGGTTCCGCCGGCTGGGCCTGGCGTCTGCTTACCGAGGAATTACTGGGGATAAAACGCTTTGGCAATGCCTTTACTGTCCATGCCCTGCTCCCGGATGAGTGGACTTCTTTCTCTATGGCATATCAGTATGGCGAAAGTCATTATCAGATAAGCATCTTACGCGGTGAAGGAGAATACAGGGTTACGCTTAATGGCATTCTTCTGCCCGATGACAGAATACCACTACATGATGATGGGAAAAACCATACGGTGGAGATCATTCAGCACTGATAATGGTACCAGATGCGCATTAACGTCTGCCGTTAATGCGCTGATTATCTCTGAGAACATCAATCGCGGTCTGCATGGCGACTTTATCATCCCGCCTTTTCTGCTTGTCCTGCGTGACCTGAAGGTATTCGAGTAAGGTTCGGGTATTGATCGGTCGGCCCTGCTTACCCACTGCAAGCACAGCTTCGCCAAGAATAATTTTTACTGGCGGAAGCTGTGCCGGGTACCAGTCAAGGGTGTCTTCTGATTTCATTATAAATTTCTCATGGAAGGGTATTGTATCATAAGTCATACCATTTGATTTTTAATGTCTGATGCAATGATTCAAAAAATATATTTAAAACTCAAAGCAGTTATTTTTCTGAATTTACTCCTGCAGAGTTGTCTAAACACTATGTCACGCTAAAGATAAAATGTTTCATGATTTTTTCCTTATGCGTAGAATTTTCATTTGCTTTAAGGGAATCCATGCTGCAACCCTTCACCAAGAAATTTCTCTATCCCCGCTACTGGCTTATCTGGACTGGCCTGGTCCTGCTCTGGCTTATCGTTCAGCTTCCTTATCCTGTGTTACATATTCTTGGCACTGGACTTGGAAAATTATCCAGGCCCTTTATGAAACGCCGGGAAAGTATTGCGGTCAGAAATATTGAACTCTGCTTTCCAGAAATGACACCATTTGCCCGAAGCCAGATGGTCACTAAAAACTTCGTTTCTCTCGGGATGGGGCTGATGGAAACAGGCATGGCCTGGTTCTGGAGTGATGCCAGAATCAAAAAATGGTTTGATGTAGAAGGAATAGAAAACCTGACCAATACAACACGAGGCGTAATGGTTGTTGGAGTTCATTTCATGTCTCTTGAATTGTGCGGAAGGGCTATGGGGTTATGTCATCCTATGATGGCTACGTATCGCCCACACAATAATGCTCTGATGGAATGGATCCAGACTAAAGGGCGTATGCGGTCGAATAAAGCTATGATAAACCGACGTAATTTATCCGGTTTTGTTCATGCACTCAGGGCAGGTGAGGCGGTATGGTTTGCACCTGATCAGGATTATGGTTCTAAAGGAAGTGTTTTCGCACCGTTTTTTTCGGTAAAAAAAGCAGCGACGACAAACGGAACATATGTGCTGTCAAAACTTGCCGGTGTTGATCTAATCACTCTTTGCTTGATTCGACGGAACGACAAAAAAGGATACAACATGTATATCAGCAGTGTGTTATCAGACTATCCTGAGGGGGATGAAATCGCTGCAGCCACGTATATAAACAAGATAATCGAAAGTGAAATCCTGCGTGCTCCTGAGCAATATCTGTGGATGCATCGTCGGTTTAAAACCCGCCCGAAAGACGGGGGGTCATTATACGAATGACCGTTCTCACATGCTGTTTCTCTTTCTGGCTATGACATTCAGGTGGTTCTGAAATCTATTGCCTGGCCGGGAGTAACGTCTCTCTGTCCGGTCCGGCAGGCTCATTTTTTTGTCTGTAAACACTAATGAACAACGGATTTGCTTGAGCACTGACCAGCGCACGTATCTTAAAAACTATTTTCGCTGATCTGCAATGTCCGCTTTTCGCTCACAGCGGACGTCAGCTCCATGTCAGTCCGCTTTGTGCCAGAAGCGGACGTTGTATCTTTGCACGCTGCGATAACTTTTTGATAATTTTGCAAACGCATTAAAAAGACAATTATCAGAGTGGCCTCTTAAGTGTTCTTATGCAGATTGCGGTAGCCTCCTGGCGTTCTTCCGGTATGACGTTTGAATGCCAGCGAAAAAGAGGGAACAGATTTATATCCGGTTAATCTTGCTATCTCACTAATACTTAAGTGATGTTTCCTGAGTTCAGCGCATGCCAGCTCCATTCGCCATGACGTCAGATAATTCCCGGGCGTTGAACCGGTAAGCTGGTGAAACCGACTAGCGAACGCACTGCGGGACATGGCTGATTTAGCAGACAGACTTGCCAGCGTCCAGTCTGCAGATGGAGAAGAATGTATCAGTGACAGTGCGGTTCCTATTTTCCTGTCACCGAGCGCTTTCAGCCAGGATGTCCCTTTCTGATTACCCTCTAAGTATTCCCTCAGCATCTGCACCAGAACAAGTATTGCCATGCTACTGGCCACAATGTCGTGTCCGGGACGAAGCGCTGATGTTTCATGCGAAAGCAAAGTGATAAGGGCGGTGAGTGCAGGAGAAGAACTTTCCTCTCGTCGTGAAACCAGAACCGGAGGCAGATGTTTTAAAAGCAGCGGGCTGGAAGCCTCCTCAAATACGAATCTTCCCCCAATCCCCTCACTGATAAGTTCTCCCTGGCCGTAGCGGACCACGCCATCCGCTTCACGGTGAGAAGAGAATATCTGCCGTCCGTCACTCACCATCAATGCCGGACTTGAGCCACAGCAGTAAGCGTCCCCCGAGGTCAGAAGATAGAAGTCCCCTTTTTCAAGCAGCAGAGGCTGCATTCCGACCATCCAGAGCCAGAAGTTCCCCTCAAGCACAGTGCCGAACTTAATGTGTTTATAAGAGGGAAACCGCATTGCCCAGGGGCCACGTGCTTCCATACGGGCCGTAAGAATGGCCTCTACCTTCAGGAGTGAAAGAATATCAGACAGCGGATCCATAACATCCTGGACGAATGAATAATAAAAAAGGGATTTATATAATAAAAGAAAGCTTTTATCTGCGTCATTATCATTTGGAGCTTAACGGAGAAAACCAAATGAAATACGCAGAACTGGGTAAAACAGGGGTTTATGTTTCACGCATTTGTCTCGGGACGATGACATTTGGCGGGGCGGATAATGCCGCCGGTAATGCCATCGGCCGTCTGACGGGCAAAGAGGCGGATATTATCGTTGGTGAGGCGCTGGACGCCGGCATCAATTTTATTGATACCGCCGATGTCTATGGTTCGGGGGGCTCTGAAAGCGTGCTGGGCGAAGTGCTGGCGCAGCGCCGCGGTCAGGTTTTCCTTGCAACAAAAGCGCACAGCAGAATGAATGCGGGCCCAAATGATGCAGGCCAGTCGCGCTATCACTTGATGCAGGCGCTTGAAGCCAGCCTGCGGCGGCTTAAAACCGATCACATTGACTTATATCAGGTTCACAACTTTGATGCTGCAACGCCGCCTGAAGAGGTTTTACGGACACTGGATGATATGGTGCGACAGGGTAAGGTCAGGTATATCGGCTGTTCGAATTATGCGGGCTGGCAGCTTGCCAAAGCCCTGGGTGTCTCGGCTGAACATAAGCTTGAGAAATTTGTCAGCGTACAGTCTTTTTATTCGCTGGCCTGCCGCGACATTGAGCATGAACTCCTGCCGGCAATCAAGGACAGCCACAGCGGACTTCTGTGCTGGAGTCCACTGGCAGGCGGGCTGCTTTCAGGCAAGTTTGATCGCAGCGGCAATCATGACGCTTCGGGCAGGCGCGCGAAGATCGAATTTCCACCCGTCGACAAGAACCAGGCATGGGATATCGTGGATGTGCTCAGAGCAGTTTCTGAAAAACACAACACCACACCAGCCTGCATTGCGCTCGCCTGGCTGCTTTCGTCACCGCAGGTGACCAGCGTTATAGCGGGCGTGCGTAATGTGGAGCAACTCAGGGGCAACCTCTGCGCACTGTCTGTTGAGCTCAGTGAAGAAGAAAAAGGAATGCTCGATGAGGTCAGTCATCCAGGGATTCGTTATCCGGGCTGGATACAGTCATATAATGCCGCGAGTCGTTTCCCTGCGGGCTTTACCGATACCGGACCCAGTTGGGTGCTGGGCGAGTCACCCGTCTGAAATAAAATATATATGGGATGTCCGGTTCGTATTTAGGCCGAAAAGGGCTGGTACAAAATAAATGCCAGTAGAAGCTGAATATCTCAGTGTCAAAGATCCGCTGCTCGCTCGAAGCAGCCTGATGGGCTTCACCTACAGCAGTTTGGTGCCAGAAGCGGACGTCGCTAACATTTGAATGTAATAATACACTGGGAACATACTATCGGTTCGCGCATCTCTCAGAAACTTGCACCCTTTGGCCCTCGGGCTTTATGAGGTTATCAAATCACCGATACGGACACAGTTACCTTCGCCCACCTGACACAATGCTATATTTATAGCTAGTTCGTTTAGCGGAGAATTTATGGATTGGGGCGAGGATGATAATGAAAAAAAACTGGAACTCATTGGTAGCATTGCCCGCAGGCTGCTCAGCCAGAAAGGCATAGTACGGAAGGATGACCTGATAAATGCACTGGAGCTTCTCAGCAAAAGCACCGCTGACCCACGTGTGCGGGAAAACAGCATAAGGGCAATTCAGATGCTGAGTGACCGGGTACATTGATTTAGTAAGGCAGAAAGTACCCGGTGAAGTCAAGATGCCGGAGAACTACCAGTGCCCGTAACTCTGCTGGCAAGGAAATTCGCGCAATAACCGCTTTGTTTCAGCACCAAAATTACCTGAACAAAGGGCTGTGGCGAGAAGTCTGATGGTCTGCCGGATTGCTTCTTTAATAACTTCACGACGGGCAGCCTCTGTCTCCACCTCAAGCATCTGGTTCAGTTGTCGGGCCAAGGTGCGCGCGCTGACGTCATCATCGCCCTCAAGCAGCGCTAATATGGCTTCGCCAATAACGCTATTAATTTCTTTTTCACTCCTGAACATATCAACCATCCTGTTGCCTGGCGGTAAAAGTCCGTCGCGGCGGACAAGCAGTATTGCTTTTGAGCGGTTATAGTCTTTGTCTGTTTTTCAGGAGCAACACTGGCCTGGCTGAAAATGTGAAATCATATCTGCCCTGAGTGTAACAGAGCGGGACCAGCCTGCCAGAATTTTAAACAGCACGGCCACGTCTTTCATTCAGGCTCTATCGGGATGGTGATGATTCTTAAAGTATCGTGCGTATGGGTCTCATTAAGGCTCTTTTGTGCCAGGAGCGGACGTTGTTTTCAACTATTACCCAGGCCTGCGAACCACCTCATCTTTATCCCTTAAATTCTCAATGTATCGATAACCGCTCTTAGAGCGGGTGACACATTGCGGTGCGGATAATAGATATATGAACCTTCCAGGCGCTGACTGTAGCATTGCAAAACTCTGATCAGCGCCCCCTGTTCTATATCATCAGAAACTAATTCCTCCGGAACATAAGCCAGTCCCAGGCCTAGCCGGGCGGCTTTGGCTTCCATATAGCTGTCAGCAAAGGCCCATTGTCCCTGAGGTTGATGGGTTATCTTTTTACCGTCTTGATTGAGTTCCCATGCATACAGGCTGCCGTCTCCAAACTGGTAAGCGATGCAGGGATGAATAACTAAATCGGAGGGAGTTTGCGGAAATCCGTAGCGACGAAAGTGCTCGGGCGTGCCGACAACGGCCATCTCCATATCGGGCGAAATGCGCACAGCGACCATACCGCTACCTACTTCCGAGCCCAGACGTATACCGGCATCGAAGCGCTCAGCAATAATATCGACAAACCGGCTTTCGCTGATGAGCTCCAGCCGAATATCTGGGTAGCGTTGTTTAAACACCGTCAGCTTCGGCAGCAGCACTTTATCAATGGCGTGCTGACTGGCATTAATACGGACCGTACCCGATGGGGTATGGCGATAATGGGCCAGCGTGGCAAGCCCCATATCTAAAGCGTCAAATCCAGATTCGACGGTTCGATAGAGCAACTCGCCGGCATGGGTGAGCGATAACTTGCGCGTGGTACGCACCAGAAGCTGCACGCCCAGTCGTTCTTCCAGCTCGCGCACTGCACGACTAATTCCTGACTGCGCCAGGCCAAGCCTCTGCGCGGCGGCAGTAAAACTCCCTTCTCGCACGACCTGCATAAACAGATAGAGATCGTTATAGTTTTCCCGTTTCGCCATCATCCTTCCCCTGCTGCCGCATCACAATTCAGAACAATATGTTATCAATCTTAGCATTTTTCACCCTCTAATCAGTACTATTTCTGCTAACTATAATGTGCGCATTGCAACAAAGCACAGCAGCGTTGTCCGTAGGAAACCTGTTTCTGGCACGTTTTATGAAGGGGATTTTGATGACTGCTTTCACCCAAAAATTGACAACTGCGATACCCGCCCTGTTGTTATGCGCATCATTAAGTGGAGTCACAAATATGAGTTACGCTGATACAGCCAATCCGAACGCGCCCGTTTCGCTGGTCGAGAAATGGGATAAAACTTTTGCTGAGAGCACGCAAGTTGATCACCGTAAGGTGACCTTTCCGAACCGATACGGGATCACCTTAGTCGGGGATCTCTACATCCCGAAGGATCGTGGGGATCGCAAGTTGGCAGCTATTGCTGTTAGCGGCCCCTTCGGGGCGGTGAAAGAGCAATCCAGCGGCCTGTATGCGCAGACGCTGGCTGAACAGGGATTTGTCACTCTGGCTTTCGACCCTTCATACACGGGCGAAAGCGGCGGCTACCCGCGCAACGTCGCATCTCCGGATATCAACACCGAGGATTTCAGCGCGGCGGTTGATTTCTTAGGCCTGCAAAAAGAGGTGGATCGCAACCGTATCGGGCTGCTCGGTATCTGCGGATGGGGCGGCATGGCCTTAAACGACGCCGCGATGGACACGCGTGTCAAGGCGGTGGCGACCAGCGTGATGTATGACATGAGCCGTGCGATGGGGCATGGCGTGGGCGATGGCAAAGACCGCTATACCACTGCCGATCGTCGTGCCGTATTGCAGTATCTGAACACGCGGCGCTGGAAGGATGCGGAAAATGGCGCTTTCGCGCCAGGCGGGCATGACATTTATGTTGATGAGAAGGGCAACGTCACCGCTTCCGATCGTATTCTGCCGGAAACTCTGCCCGCGAATCCTAACCCAGTATTGAAAGAGTTCTTTGATTATTACCGCATGCCGCGTGGTTTCCATGAGCGTTCGGTCAACTCAACCGGTGCCTGGAATGCAACCATGCCGCTGTCATTTATGAATATGCCGCTGCTGAGTTACGCCAATGAAGTTACTATCCCTACACTCATCGTGACCGGCGAAAAAGCCCATTCACGCTATTTTGCTGAAGATGCCTTTAAGGCAATCGGCAGCAAAGAGAAAGAGTTAGTGATTGTCCCTGGGGCAAACCATGTTGATCTGTACGACAACGTTGCGGGTAAGATCCCATTTGCCAAATTTGAGCAATTTTTCAAAGCAAACTTAAGGTAACCCGAAAGGTTTACCAGGCCACCTGTCATAAACGGGTGGCTTTTACCTGCCTGGTGTGACGCAGAATATGTCACATCGCCCCATATTCTCACCCACCTATTATGTCGTTATTCCCTGAATAACTTCTGACCCGACTGCGCCTGAATCTGGCTGGTTCGATATTAAGGGATGCTAATAATGTCCACTGTAAGTCTAAAACCATCATACGAAAAAAAGCATGCATACTGGAGCGGCGTATTTGCCATGACGCTTTGCGTGTTTGTGCTGATCGCTTCTGAGTTTATGCCAGTCAGCCTGCTTACGCTCATTGCCCGCGATTTGCACGTTACCGAAGGGTTGGCAGGGCAAGGAATTGCCGTCTCTGGCGCACTGGCAGTGCTGACCAGTCTGACTATCTCCCATATTGCCGGAGACCTGAATCGTAAATATCTTCTGCTTGGGCTAACGGTCTTAATGGCCATATCAGGGTTAGTTATCACCATGGCGCCTGACTATCCGATTTATATGCTGGGGAGGGCTCTGATTGGCGTCGTCATCGGAGGGTTCTGGTCAATGTCGGCTGCAACCGCCATTCGGCTCGTGCCACAGCACCAGGTTCCCCGCGCACTGGCAATTTTTAACGGCGGTAACGCGCTGGCCACCGTTGTGGCTGCGCCGCTTGGTAGTTATCTGGGGACAACGGTCGGTTGGCGTGGGGCCTTTTTATGTCTCGTCCCTCTTGCGATAGCTGCGTTCATCTGGCAATGGTTCAGCCTGCCTTCGATGGAAAGCGATAAAACACAAAAACCACAGGGGTCTGTGCTTCGTCTGTTCAGCGTTGCCATCGTACCAACGGGAATGCTTGCCTGCGGGCTCTTCTTTATGGGACAGTTTGCTTTGTTTACCTACGTGCGCCCCTTTCTGGAGAGCGTCACCAGAGTGGGACCTTCTAACCTTTCTCTGATTTTGCTTGCAATAGGCATAGCAGGTTTTGTCGGCACAATGATCGTCTCAACATTCCTGAACGCCAAATTTTACAAGACCTTAATCATGATCCCGTTGCTTATGGCCGCGATTACTGGTGCGTTACTGCTGGTCGGACACCACATCTGGGCCGTTGCCGTATTATTAAGCCTGTGGGGGCTACTTGCGACGGCTGCGCCAACAGGATGGTGGACATGGATAGCACGAGCGTTACCCGAAGATGCAGAGAGGGGTGGTGGCCTCATGGTTGCGGTGATCCAGCTATCGATTGCGCTTGGTTCAACGGCTGGAGGTCTGGCATTCGACAGTCTGGGATGGAGAAGTGCATTTGGTTTAAGTGGTTTGTTACTACTGGGGGCGGTAGTGATGACATATGCAACATCCCGTCAAAATAGGAAGGTACACTAACGCAATTCTTTTATATCTGGTGTGCGCTCTTTAAGGACATACGACAGAGGGGCGAATGTCCGCTCCTCGCTCATAGCAGACATTGACCTGTATGTTAGTCAACTCTGTGCCAAAAGCGGCCATGCATTTTTATGTGGTGCGTTATCCATAGGCAGGAATGTGAATAGATAAATATAAATTGTTATAATCCAGGCATTCCTGTGCCCTAAATTTAAGTTAACAATGGTAAACAGAATTCTGATAAGTGCTTGCCTGATGGGTTTTAAAGTGCGCTATAACGGAAGTGAGAAAGCACCAATGATGGCTCATCTGTTGCGCTGGCAAAAGGAGCAACGCCTGGTGATCCACTGCCCCGAGCTGGCTGCGGGGTTACCAATACCACGTTCCCCGGCAGAGATTTTTTTTGCTGATGGGAAAGACGTGATGCGGGAGCGAGCCAGAATAATAGAAAATACAGGGAATGATGTGACTGAGCATTATCAGCTTGCAGCCTGGCTGGCCTTACGCACAGCACAGGAGTCTGGATGTACCGCTGCATTATTAACTGATGGTAGTCCTACATGTGGAAGTCAGTTTATCTATGACGGCTCTTTTAGTGGCCAGCGTAAGCCTGGTATGGGAGTCGCAGCATCGTTACTTAATGAGCATGGAATAGCAGTATTTTCTGATACTCAGCTCGCTGAACTTATTACCTGGATTGAGGAAAGAGAAAGCTGAGCCTTCTGTCTATGGTAAAAATGTCAGACTATTTTGCTTTTCTGTGTCGCTTACCTGATTTAAAGATATCAATCTCTCATGTCCGCTTTTCGCTCTAAGCGGACCTTCAGCTCAGTTAGCACGTCCGCTTCGTGCAGGAGCTGACGTCAGATCCGATTGATACAATCAGCGAAATGTCTTTTTGAAACAGATAGCCCTGTCCTACCTAAATATGCGCTGACCTGCCCCGGGTATCCCGCGTATTTTCAGGTGCGATCGATAAATAGGAGCCGGTGTGCCTCGCGGAACAATACGGCATTGTATTCTGGAAGTCTAAAGGCGCAGATGATACTGACATATCACAACGGAATAAAAACTACTGCGCGCATATCGAAGGTACCCGGTACGCCAGGACCGGGTATCATCCCGGGGCACAACCCTGTATCTAAAAGCATAACAGTCTTCGGGTCTGGCTTTACCTGAGCAGATACTGGCCGCGAACAATAAAGCACAGCGCTGACGCGTCCGGTACTGCCGGGCTTGTCCAACCCGGCTACAGGGCTACCGATTCTCAATATTATGCCTTTTGCATCCTCAACTGACGAGTGTCGCATCGGTTGGGGAACCGCTCTCACAAACGAATATCCGTCCATCCCCCAGAACTTTGGACGCAGATCTTACACAGTTTCTTTCAGTGCTGGTCAGCACTTGATTGAAACGACCTTTTGTACAATCAAAATCTTATAGACTTTGTTAGAATGCCTGTCTTGAGAACAGGGACGGGCGCATGACAACAGAATTTTTGTGCATGGAGTGGAGCAGATACTCATTCACCCACACGGCAAGTTTTGAGTCGAAAGGGCAAGAGTATGAATTAACTTTGCAAAAAGTATGTGAATTTAATCAGCAAGACTCTACTCTTTCGTTCCCGGCTAATTACCTATTCAGCAACAATGGGTGCTGGGAAATTTCGTTTGATTTGGTGGATAACATTACTAATCACAATGCGTTCGGCAGACCTGCTACAGGACTCGTGAATCCAGTGGCGGTAATGAGAACGGTTGAAAGAACAATTATTGACCACTATAATCAGTTCAAAGCTGGTATGTATATATTTCTGCCAGATAATCTGAAACTCGAAGCTGTGTACAGGCGCCTTCTTGAACGTAAATTAGGTAAGGGGTTTACCCTTGAAATGGGACTAGAACCAGACGGGAGGGGTTATGTCTTACGAACGCCGCGTTGCTACTGAGCGTACCCCGGCTATGCAGGCTGCGCTCGATAAACGAGCGGCTATGATGCTTCGGGCACATGAAGCCCGCACAGCAGGGAACGCTACGTCTGCATCTTACGAAGCCGATCAGGCAAGCAACAAGCTTGTGCAGGAAATGAATGCACTCGCAACGCATGCCATTCTTTCCCGACAGGAGAATAAAGAGCTCCATGCCCTGAATTTGGCTTCTTCTGACGTTAAGCGTGAAGAAAAACATGACGTGAAGACTTCAAATCCTCATGTTGCTGCTTACGCAGCAATGCTTAACTCGAAGTGGAAGACAGACGCTTTCTGCTCATACTCATTGTCAAATTTGAATATGTCGACCGCTGCTCTACTTGCCAGCCATATGTTACGGGATGGCTATCCTAGCGAATACCTTAAATCCAGCCGTCAGTCAGTGATCGCTGATTACTACGACTCTTATTTAAAAAATTACTGTTTTGCATCACATCAAAACGATGAAGATAATGACGAGACGCCACACCCTCTATCAGCGTCAACATTCCCCCTGAGATACTTTCTTCAAACAAAGTCAGGTAGATAGGTCGCTTGTGCGACCTTCTTGAGTTCAAGGTTGTGTCAGTCGCTCAGTTTTACTCAAGTTAAATTAGGATTTTCCACGACATCACATACTGACATACCAGTCAGGTATGCTTAGAATTTAATCTCCAATGTCCAGCCTGTCCCGTGCTTTTCGCAGTTTTTCCTCACCGCGCCGGTCGTATTTCTGGGTAGTGTTGACACTGGCATGGCCCATTGCATCCTTAACCGTAATCAGGTCTTCCCCGTTATCCAGCAGCGCCGTGGCAAAGGTTCGCCGCAGATCATGCGGGGCACATCGGTTCAGGCCGGCCTCGCGCTGACGCACCTGCAGGATATGGTACACCGCCTGGTCGGTCAGCCTCTCCTCCGTGAGGCAGTCGTGCCGGCGGATGCGTGTGAACAAGGGGCCAGGTGCCTCGCCCCGTATCTGGTCCACCCACAGCTCCAGTCGCTGCCAGGCGCCGGCCGGGACATATGCCAGCCTTTCCTTGTTCCCCTTGCCCTGGACTTTCAGTGCATGCTCCCCGGCCAGGATATCCCCGTAACTCAGTGCCACAGCTTCAGAGCGACGCAGGCCGCATCCGAGAAGTACGCCCAGCAGCGCCGCATCCCGGACGCCTTTGCTGCTGCGGTCCGCCTCGCACACACCGAACAACTGACGGATTTCCTCCCGGCTAAGGGCACGACCCCGCGGCAGCGCGCTGCCGCGCACTGAACGCACGGCCCGGATGTGCTGGTAATCCTCGACGCTCATCAGCTTCAGCATCCAGGCCTCGAGCGCCACCCCGCGCAGGGCGGAGAGATAGGTGTTGATGGTGGCCACCGCCAGTCCTGTATCCCGCAGCATTTCGGTGAGGGCCAGCACATGGTGCCGGCGCAGCGCCGCCCAGCTGCAGTCAGTCAGATCCCGGGCACCGAGAATGCGGGCCACCGTGTTCAGGAACGAGGCCATTGTCTGCCGGCTGCGGAGTGAGTTCAGGGAAATGAGGTAGGCCCGGGCCGGATTGACGGGGGTGACAGTGTCACCCTTCAGGGCCGGTAACAGGTCGGCTTCCGCGCCGGGACGCACCGGAGCAGAGAGCGGTAGAAAGTTGTCTTCGTCAGGTAAGCCTGGCATCGTGCTCCGTAACCCCGTGAGTGAAAACCGGCGGCTGCCGGCGAAAAGCCACCGGTGCACAGCGTGAAATCTGGTACCAAGATGGCCAGTCCAAGCGTATCAGCACATCTCTACTTTTTCAAAGGTACATTTTAATAAGTAGATAGAATGCCCGCTTGTAGCACCACGGTAAGAAGGAGTCCATACCGAAGAAGAACCTTCCTCAAAGAGAAATGTCTTTCAGAGAGGCATTATGTGTGGTGAATTTTCCATCAGCGCACTTAACTAGGATATTTATCAAAACTTGTGATATGAAATCAAAATCTAAGACTGTGCGTAAATAGGCCCGTTTTAGGCCCAGGCATTTTCAAGGTTCCTGCCAAATAATGGTGCTGTCGATATTCCTCCAGTGTCATATTGTCAGTGTTTCTTGCGAGCGTTCACAGTTATATTCTGATAATAATTTTTCCGTGATTTCAAGTACTTCATTCAGCGTTCTGAACAGATAAAAATCGAGTGTTTCTAGTACGGTATATCCAGTTAAAACGCTTAATGAAAGCGTTTTGTGTCGGCTTACCCGGGTAGATAAAATCCAGTTTTACTACATGCTTCTCTGCCCATTCAGCCAGTGCCAGAGAGATAAATTCCGGACCATTATCCATGCGCAGCATAACTGGATAACCACGTTTTGCCGTGATCCTGTCGAGCGCACGAGCCATACGCAGAGCTGGCAGATTCAGATCTATATCAATCGACAACACCTCACGGTTAAAGTCATCAACAACATTGAATGTGCGAAAATTTAATTGTTCAATAAATTATGTGAGGAATAGGGACTTAATATCCCTATCCCGTATACTGTCAACTAACGTAATAATTTATGGCTACCAAACTTGAGTTGACTGAAAAGCCAAGTTTAGACGATTAACGTCCCCTTTAGTGACCGAACCAATAACCTTTATTTTAACATGTTCGTCTATAGTGAGTTCTGTTGTGTGACTACCGTAACCATAGTCATCAAGCGCATTCATGGCATCTTTATGCCCTCCTGTTACGATGGAATACTTATTCGTCCCCCAGAAGGGATTTGAGAATCCAATAGTAATTTGTACGCCGCGGAAGGCATAGGTGACAGAGCCTGATACGCCCGCCAGCGCATTATTTTTATCAACGCAGATGATTTTATTCGGATTGCCATCTGGAGTTATCTGATTTGGCCATTGCTCACTTTCATCCAGTCGCCCAGAATCGAAAGTGTGACTGATATATTTCATTGTAATTGCTGTGGCATTGGAAATTACAAATAATACTTCATGCGAAGCTGCCATAGGTAATCCTCATAAATAAGATCGGGTTAAGTGGATTCATTAAATGTAGGCAATGAGATGTTTACCAGCATTTCAATACAATAGTATTCTATTTAATGGATAAATGTAACATCCTTTGTATGAGAAATTCGCCAGAAGTACGAATTAACCAGGTAAAATAGAAAAGAGTTTAATTGCCCCATAATCCTTACAGTCAAAGGTTTGCCATATAAGGATGCTTTAAGAAACGCATGAAACATTAAAGAAATTTTGCCGGAGCGTGTGTGTCAAACTTTGTAGGTGTTATTCTAAGTGAGCCATGATTACAAGACTAATCGCAATTATAGGATGCATCCTTTCAGCAACTATCAGCAGATGAACAAGCAACCGTTAGTGAAGATAAAGTATGGGCACTTGTTAAACATTGCAAAGAATTCAGTGAATGATATTCAGTAAGCGCCCCGTCAATAGTCGCGTCGAGCTCTATTATCGGCGCGACTATTATCTCTCAAATTAATTGGGGTTTACCGGATAAATACCGTTCGCAGCGATGCACGCTTTTAGTACCAGTTGTGGGGAAATCGTCGGAAGCGGGGTAGTGCCACCGTTGTTGGCAAGCGTAAGAGTTGCACCCGTTGTCCCACCACTAACTCCCGCAAGCGCGACCGCCGTCCCGCCACTGGTGGACGGCGCATACATTTTAGCACCGGGTGAAGCGGCCGCCAGTTGATTATTGGAGGCAGAAGGCGCGGCATTCGCCCCGCTGCTTGCGGTAGCGTTTACGGTAACGCCTGGTGCAGCAGGATTAAGCGTTGTCACATGCGTATGCGCCGGCATCTGCGCCATCGTCAGCGTCTGGCTTTCTGCACCTCGCGTGGTGTACTGCGCTGCCGCAGTTAATCCCGGCCCTGTGCCCTGCCCAGCGGGACTGAACCCTTGCATGTTGGGAAGGTTAAAGTTTTGCCCTGCCGTACCTCCGTAACGATTCCCCACAAGGCTATACAATGCCTGATACTGATTTACGGGCACGTTTTGCCCATTGGCCTCAAGATAGCCCGCCGGGCAGTAGGTCGCCGCGGTAAAACACACCGCGCCGGTAAAATCGCTGTCCCCTTCGCACGCCTTCACAATGTGCGAAAAGGTCATTAATGCCGTTGTCGCAACCACCATAGAAAGAGAAATTTTCATTGCCTTTTCCTTATATCACCGTGGTGAAGAGAGAGATCTTTAGCACCGAATGTCTACGATCTCGGCGGGTAATAACCCTGCACCGCGATGCAGGCACGTAGTGCGATCTGCGGTGACAGCGTGTTGATGGGCGTGGCTGCGCCAGTGTTGTTCACCGTCGCAGTTGCGCCAGCCATACTCATTGTCACACCGGCCAGCGGGACCTGTGTGCCGCCCGCAGGCGCATAAATACTTGTTCCCGGGTTTTGTGTTGCCGCCAGTCGGTTGTTAGTTGCTGACGGGGTATTGGATACACCCGGAGCAGTTGTCGCACTGATAGAAAACGCGCCAGTTCCGAGCATCGCCTGGTGAGAATGGACCGGCATCTGAGAGATGCTCATTACAGCCGTTTCCGCACCGCGCGTCTGCCCCAGCGATAGCACATTGTTATTGGGCCCAATACCGGCTCCGACCGGGCTTCTGCCTCGCATATCCGGCAGATTAAAGGAGGTATTCGCCGTCGATGAAGGGGTATAAAGGCGGGTAATAAGGGAATACAACGCCTGGGATTGTTGTACTGGAATCGTCTGACCGTTCGCTTCCAGGTAGCCGCGCGGACAAAAGCTTGCTGCTGTAAAGCAAACCGCGCCAACATAGGGCTCCGAACTGCACGCCAACGCGCTTTGGGAAAAAGAGAATAATGCCAGAGCGTACGCCGTCAGGGCGCGGGAAGAAATTAAAGAACAGTTCATAAGTCTGATCCTTGTATAGAGGAGTATTTAAGGCTGGGGGGGATAAATACCCCGAACGACGATACAAGCGCGCAGCACAGACTGCGGCGTAATGACGGGCACAGCAGCAGTAGAGCCTGCACCAGCAGGCTGCACCGTTACTACAGCACCACCGATGCCGGCCAGCGGGACCTGAGTACCCCCGCCTGGCGCGTAGATTTTCACGGACGGCCCCGTAGAACTGCCAAGCTGATTAGCAGTAGATGTGGGAATCGCTGAAGTCGCCGTTGTCGTTGTTGCGTTCAGCGATAAGGTTGAACTGCTGCCAGCAGTAAATGTCGCCGCATGGTTGTGAGGAGGCAGGTTCGATTCAACAAGCTTGGCGCTCTCCGCACCACTTGACTTGCCCTGCACCGCTGGCGTCAGCCCGGGCCCTATCCCCTGACCCACCGGTACACGCCCGCGCAAATCGGGAAGATTAAAGGCGGTCGTCGTACCGCCGTAGGTGGTGCCCAGTAAGGTATAGAGTGCCTGGTAATCATTTATAGCCAGCTGCTGCCCGTTGGCCTCAAGATAGCCCTCCGGACAGTAGTTGGTTACGCTAAAACAAACCGATCCGAGATAGGGCTCTTCACCACCGCAGGCCAACACGCGCGACGATAAAGAGAATATCAGCAGACCGGAGGCAACGAGACATAACGAGCATTTTGTACGTCTGTTCATCAGGTATTTCCTTAATGAGGGTTGATGCGTTCACTAAAAACCACTCTCTCTGATGCCCAGGACGGCGATACGCCGCCAGAGGCTGGTAAACAGAGATTCTGCCCTGCCGTTAATTACCACCACACCCCTTAAGGGCTGTGACGGGAATGTCTGTTTTCCGATAATAATGATGTCAACGCCGTACCAGGCCTGGACAGGTCTCGCGCGTTTTTTGTCGTCCCGGCGTACTGCCACCGGACCGCCGCGATCGGAGGTAAGCGATTCACGTTCAATAAAGGCGGAAGCGGTGGGATCGACAGACTGCAGACGCACCGCCAGCGCTTTCCTGCCGGGATCATCGGCGATAAAGCGCCCTGTCGCCGCCGGTTCGATGGCACCGAGATAATCCTCACGCAGATAACCCCGTATGCGCCCCGCCCCTGCGTTTACTACCCGCAGTAGCGGCTGATCAACCGCCAGCCAGCGGCCGGTAGCGAGATCCTGCTCAACATCACGCACCATGCCCGCCGAGGGCGCACGGATCGTCAGCCGCCGGCGCTGTGCCGCCAGGCCGCGATACTCCGCCAGTGATTCGGCAAGCTGCTGATGCAAAATCAGCGTATCGCCCACCGTATCGCTCTGGGTGGCCAACCGACGGAGCTGCAACTGTAAAATAGCGATTTTCTGGCGCGCTATGGCCAAACGGGCGTTGAGATCCGGAGCATCCAGCACCATCAGAAGCTCTCCTGCGCTCACCGTCTGCCCGTCATGCACATTCAGCGTCACCAGTTGTGCGGCGACGGGTGCATAGAGAGTGCTGATCCTGGCCGCATCAAGCTGCGCGGGGATCTCAATCTGACTGCGCCACGGAATAAAAAAAATCAGCAGCAGGAGCGTCAGCCCCAGCGCTGTGCGGATAACCCGCCTACGCTGAGCACGCTGACGCTGACCCCACCAGTACTGGATCTCACGAACCATGGGCAGCGCGATAAACCAGCTCACCTCTACCGCCATCAGGAACATACCCAGCAGTTTGAAAAAGAAGTGATATACAGCCAGTGCTATGCCCATAAACAAAAAAAAGCGCCAAAGCCATGATGCGTATCCCCAAAATAATAAACGGCGCTCCATACGTACAGACCAGCGCTGGGGAGGGGGATCGCCATAGCCGAACAGCGCTTCGCGCAGCCGCCAGCGGCACAGGGCGTATGCGCGGCCCTGCAGGTTATCGACTTGCCACGCGTCGCTAAGAATGAAGTAGCCGTCGAAGCGCATCAGTGGGTTTAGATTGACGGCGAGTGTTGTCAGCCATGTAGCGCTGGAGAGCAGAAAAGCCGCCGTACGCAGCGGCCCTTCCGGTAGCAGGGACCACGCCAGGAGCGCGAACGCCGCCAGCATCAGCTCCGCCATCATCCCGCCGGAGCCCACCAGTAGCCGTGCAGTCCTGGAGCGCACACGCCAGGCGTCGCTGACGTCCGTATAAAACATAGGGAACATCACCACGAAGGCCACCCCCATACTTTGTACCCGACATCCGGCGCGTTTTGCCATAAAGGCGTGTCCCAGCTCATGGGTGAATTTGGCAAACACCAGCGTTAAGCCAAAAGCGGCGGCTCCCTCCAGGCTGAACAGCCAGGAGAATGAATCGCGATAGCGCGGCCAGTCGCGGCTGACCAGGTAGACACCGAGTATAAGCACCAGTGGCAGCATAAAGCGCAGTAGCCAGCCGCCGTGCCGCGCAAGTGTCGGCCAGCAACGGTTAAGAAAAGGATCTGGACGCCATAAAGGTATGCGGAAGAAGAGATACTGATGCAGTAGCTGCGTCAGAAGGCTTTTGCGGCGCGCCGCCGACTTCAGCGCATAGCTGGCACGCTGCTCAGAGTCGTTGCCGACGATTAGATCGTTGGCGCGCAGAAAGCGCAGCAGCCCATGCAATTCGTCGACGCCAAGCGGCATCCCCGGCTCCCGGTTCGCTGCAGCCAGCACCCGGCTTTCATCGCCGAGCGCCCAGTGACGCAGCAGGCGCATAGCGCTGCCGCTCAGTTTGAAATAACGTCCCGCAAGTGTATCCGCCAGCGTCCACTGGGGTGAACCGTCCAGCGCGGGCGGCGCGGCACTGAGCTGAAGATCCTCACGAAGAGCAGGCAGTGTGCTCATTATAAGCCCACCATTTTACGCAACGCAGCCAGTGGGCGACGTAGCAGATAGAGCCCGAGCGGCACACGCTCACCATACACTTTTGCCGTGCCTCGCAGCCCAATGCGTGGCGCTTTATTCAGAAAGCGGGCATCGAGTCGCCAGGCCAGACTACCCTGTGCGGTCAGCGCTGATTCATAGGCCACCTGCGTCAGTTGTGCATCGTGGCGAGCGAGCGGATCGCTGTCGAGAAACAGCGTCACATCGGTATCGCCGGGAAAGTTTATTGCATCACCCACGTCCAGTTCGATCTTAAGCTCGGCCTGTTGCGGATCGGCAATTGCCATCAACCTTTCACCGGTTCTGACCGGTTTACCAACAAGCTGATCGGCATCAGCAAAAACCGCGATGCCGTCGCGTCCGGCACGCACATCGCTGCGCAGTAGCAAATCCTGCGCCCAGGCCAGCTCGGCGCGTTTTTGCTCCACCTGAGCACCGAGCAAATCAAGCTGGGCTTTCGATTCCGCATCCTGAAAGGCGCGCTGGGAACCGGCTCGCAGTTCCGCCTCTGCCACGCCAAGCGCGCGTGCGGCGACATCCGCCTGAGCTTTTTGCACCGTACTGTCAAAATGCACAAGCAGATCGCCTTTCTGCACTAACTGATTTGGACGTACCTGCACCTCAGCGATAACGCCATCGAGCGGTGCGGTCACCACCTGTCCGCCCAGTGGCACCACTTCCGCTGGTGCCAGCACCGACTGACGCACCGGAACCAGCAACACCGCAACCAGCACTATAGCGAGAATGAGGATTTTGGTTTTTAGTCGACCGGCGCGCCACGATACGCGCGGCTCTAATGCCCGCCAGGCATGCGCCCAGCTCTCGGCCAGTGGCCCGGAAAGCAGAAGCTCGCGCTCCTGCCACTGCTTATCCCGGGCGATCCACAGGCCGCCGAAGCGCTCGCCTTTACGGTTTTTCAGCGGCACCCACAGCACATGCGGTGCCGACAGGCTTTGCCACTCCTGGCGGGTCTGCTCATCCAGCCATGCGGCTTCAACCACGGTTATCTGCTCAGCTTTACACTGTGTGCTCAGCTGCCGCGCAGCGCGCTCGGTGAAGGCGACAAAGGGCGCATGGGGGTCGGGCACCGACACGCCAGTCAGCGCCCGCACGCGTCCATCAATCAACAGCGCCGCATGGCGGAAGGCCAGCAGATTCTGGCTGTCGTTAACTATCGACCAGGCCAGCGTTTCGCTGTTTTCCGCCTGCCGCGCCAGTCGCTCAAGCTGGAGCAGGCGCGCGAAAATTTGTTCAACGCCTGCAGGCTCCGCTGTATTCATCGAGTCTCCGTAAAGCGCGCGCTGCCGCTCATGCCTGAAATGAGTCCGGCTCCATCACCGGTTATCCGGCCAATCAACGTCAGCGTCTGACTGCTCTCGTCTATTCTGGCTCCGGTACGCAGGATCTCCGCTTGCAGCGGTACGCCGGTCTCATCCGGCGTAAAGGTGAAGGTCTGTTTGGCTTTTAGTGTGGAGAGCCAACTGGAGGGAGCCAGCAGGTAGATCTCCAGACGACTGTTATTGACAATTTCCAGCAGCGGCATGCCCTGGCCTAAAAACTCCGATACCTGCGCTTTACGCGAGACGACCTGTCCATCAAAAGGGGCCAGGATCCGGCAACGGCTGGTCTGGATTTGAAAGACCTGGCTCTCTGCCGCCGACTGTGCCAGCCTCGCTTCGGAGAGACCCACAGCCGTGCGTCCGACTGATTGCATCTGCGCCAGCTGCCGGTTCTGGGTCAGCTCCTGCTGCGCAGCGCGCATCGCACCCTGCGACGCTGCCAGTTGCGCCTGATAGGCTGAGCAGTCAAATCGCACTAATAAATCGCCCTTGTGGAAAGACTCTCCCTCCCGAAACGGCAGCTCAACGATGCGGGCATTCAGCTCGCTGGAGAGCGTGGCCTGCTCGATCGCTCGCAACACCCCACGCGCTTCACGCCCTTTTGGCGCCTCCGCAGGAGTTGACGGCGGATCGAGCGTTAAGTCGTCTTCCGCCTTCGCCGGTAGCGCGGCATGGAGGGAAAACGATGCTGTCAGGATGAGGGCCAGCATGCCGGTGCAAATGCCGGCGCGCATTCGGCTCACTGCGACGGCCCCGAGGTTTGCATTGCAACTGCGCCGCTCTGCCACTGTTTTTCAGACTGCTGCAGCGCACGCTCTACCGACGGAATATCGGATGTTTTCTGCCCCGGCGGTAGCGGATCAAGACCGGCTGTAACGAAGATTTGCCCCCACGCATTGCGCAGTTCCGCATAGGCCAGATCGTTACGCAGCGAGGTGTTTACCGCGTTAAGCTCGCCTTGGATCAACTGCAGTTCACCAATGCTGCCCGCTTTGTATCGGTTGTTTAGTTGCTCAAGAATAGAGGCATCGAGCTTCTGCAACTCTTTACCGGTACGATACTGCCGGATCGCTTCGTTGAAATTGGCACGTGCGACATACAGCTGCGCCAGCACTGCCATCGACATCGCCTGCCGACGTGCCTCGCCCACGTTTTCCCCGGCTTTTGCAACGTCGTATGCCGCCGGACCTGAGAAGAGATTGAACAGATTCCAGGTCACTTTCACCCCGGCATCCACCCAGCTCTGGTTGACCAGGAACGAGTTGCTGTCATAATTACCGCCGACGTTCACTTCGATGCCTGGCAGCATACGCAGTAAGGATTTGCGCGTCTCTGCAGCACTGATGCGCGCCTGATAATCCTCTTCACGCAGCTCCGGGCGATTGACCAGCGCCGCGGCCTCAAGCTTCTCAAACGGAATGTTCAGCGTCGGCTCCGGCAGATTGTTCTCATCCGGTAGTGCCAGCGTGTAGTGCGTTTCAAGCGGCAGATTCATCAGCGTCGCCAGTTCGGTTTTTGCCAGCGACAGCGCGCGGCGTTGCTCTTCAAGCTGGCGGGTAGCGTCCAGCAGAGCGCGCTGATAGCTGTACGCTTCGACGAGATCCCCGACCTTCTGCGTGGTCATTTTTTCGCTGTTTTCCCGCGCCATATTGACACGACCAATCAACGTATCAATGCGGCTAAGCAGGCGCTCCGCCGCTACCGCACGCCAGTAAGCGGACTGCACATCCTGCACGATGGTATGCGTCACTTTGCGACGACGCTCCTCTGCGATCCAGCGCTTATCGGATTGCTGGTGCGCGGTCACATAGCTGACGCCGAAGTCGAGAATGTTCCATACCATCGTCAGATCGGCCACGCGGCGGGTTTTATCCTGCGAGGTTGACGGCTCCAGCGACTCCTGACCGGTCTCCACGCTGCGACTGCTGGAGGCGCTGACATTATCGCGGGTGACGTAACCCGCGTCCGCCGCCATTTTTGGAAGCATATCAAAACGCGCCAGCGACACCTGTTGCTCGGCAAGCGCCGTCTCCATGATCTTCAGTCGCGCTTCGAGATTGTATTTCAGTGCACGCGCAGTGGCTTCCTGTAAGGTGATCGGGCCAGTCACCGGATCCTGATGGCTGAACATCGCCTGCAAGTCAGCCTGTGCGCGCTGCTGACTGGTGGCGCGATCAACCTGTTTCGTTGAGACCGCACACCCGCTTACCGCCAGTGCAATCATCGTCAGACTGAAAAGCTTTGCACATCGTTGCATAGTCTCTTTTACCCCTGTCCTTACGTGCCGCTTCATACTGACGGCTTGATATTTTGTAATGCCCCTTCGAGGGACGCTAACTGCTGTGACTCATCATCATTAAGTTGCTGGAGCTGCATACTGAATACTGGTGCACCAAACACCGACGCCGGGGCTACCAGTGGGGCAATGCTGCCCCTGTCGACGTGCTGCCAGCTGTTGCCGGAAAAGACTTCCAGCGCGTTAACGCCGGGCAAATTCAGATCACCAAATACACTGTCCAACGTCGATCTGCCTACGACTGGTCGGTTGAGATCGTTTACCTGCGTGCGGGTGATGGCCGGCTCGTAATGGGTAACGCCGTTATTACCAAACACCGTCGCCAGCACGGAAGCTCCCACCGCGCCGTTCTGGTTGGCAGCATGGAAGATGCTGGTATAGGCAGGGGTGCTCTCAGCCGGGGCTCCCGGCAAGGTTGCACCAGGCGTGGATGGAGTCAGCAGAACAAGCTGACTCTGCCCGCCGGTGCGAACCGCTGTTTCAGTGTTGAGGGGCTGACTGTCGTACCCTCGCGACGGCAGGGTAGTGTCGGGCGGGGTTGGCTCAGGATCCTGTGTTTCAAACACCGCGCCGCTGAATCCGCCGCTGATGGCGTTACCTGCGCTGTCAGTGATACCCGTTCCGCTGGTGTTAAGCGACAGCTGCACCGTTCCGTTTCCAGAGATGCCGGTGAGATGTATCACATACTGCGTGGGGCTGATGGCGATAATCGAGGAAATATTTGCGGTCACATTCCCGGAGGTGACGATCGAGAAGTCGCTGGCGTCCAGTCCGCTCACCGCTTCGGAGAAATCGAGCTGATAGTCGAGCGTCTGCGGCGAGGTGGCTGGCAGCGTGGTCAGCCCGGTAACGCGCGGCGGCGCGCTGTCGATACTGTAATCTGCAGATTGCGTGTTACCCTCTCCGCGATTTCCCGCCAGATCGGTGATAAGAGAATTATCCAGCGAAATTTGATTTGTAGCAGCGGTCGTGCCCGGTGCAGGGGTAAACGTAGCAGTCCAGGTGATACCACCGTCGATGGTCGCAAGGTTGCTCAACGTACCGTTCATGACGCGCAGATCGTTTAAATCCAGGCCCGTAACAGCCTCTGAGAAGGTAATGGTGACGGTGGCACGTTCACCTGCCTTCAGCGTCGTATCGCTCAGGGTGATGGTTGCGCCAGGCCGCTGAGTATCAATGCTGTAGTTGTTCGAGTCAGTGGAACCGAGGCCGGTGTTGCCCGCCATATCTGACACGCCGCTGTTATTCAGGTTAATGACATTACTTGTGCTACTGGTATTAGCCGTAGGCGTAAAGGTCGCCGTCCAGGTGACACCGCCATCGGCAGAGGAGACTGTACTCAGGGTACCATTACTGACGGATAGATCTGCATTGCTGAAACCGGACACCGCTTCGGAGAAGGTGATGGTGACCAGCGAGGTTTCACCGATGCTTAACGTCGTATCGCTGATGACAATCGTAGCAGTCGGACGCTGAGTATCAATGCTGTAGTTGTTTGAATCGATGGTGCCGGTGCCTGTATTACCGGCAAGATCGGCAACACCGCTGCTATTCAGGGTAATGACATTATTTGTGCTGCTGATATTAGCCGTAGGCGTAAAAGTCGTCGTCCAGGTGATACCGCCGTCGGCAGAAGAAACTGCACTCAGCGTGCCGTTGCTGACGGTGAGATCCGCACTGGTAAAGCCGGTGACCGCTTCTGAAAAAGTGATAGTGACCAGCGAGGTTTCCCCTGCCTTCAGCGCGGTGTCGCCCATCACAACGGTCGCGGTGGGGCGCTGGGTATCAATGCTGTAATCACTTGAGTTTGTCGTGCCGACGCCTGAATTGCCTGCAGCATCCACCACTCCACTGTTATCAAGCGTGATGACATTACCCGTAGAATTGCTACCTGCCGTGGGCGTGAATATCGCCGTCCAGGTGATACCGCCGTCGGCGGAGGAGACCGCACTCAGCGTGCCGTTGCTGACGGTAAGATCCGCATTGCTGAAACCGGACACCGCTTCGGAGAACGTTATGGTGACGGTGGAGGTTTCACCGGCGCCCAGCGCCGTGTCACTCATAACAATCGTCGCGCCAGGCCGCTGAGTATCGATGCTGTAGTTGTTCGAGTCGGTCGTGCCAGTGCCCGCATTTCCCGCCGCATCCGCCACTCCACTGTTATCAAGCGTAATAAGGTTGCTGGTGTCGCTGATATTGGCCGCTGGTGTTAAGATGGCCGTCCAGGTGATACCGCCGTCGGCAGAGGAGACCGCACTCAGCGTGCCATTATTGATGGTCAAATCTGCGTTGGTAAAGCCGGTGACCGCCTCCGAGAAGGTGACAGTAACCAGTGAGGTTTGACCGATGCGTAGCGCTGTATCGCTGACGACAATCGTAGCGGTCGGCCGCTGAGTGTCGATGCTGTAGTTATTTGAAATGGTAGTGCCGGTGCCGGTATTACCGGCGAGATCGACTACACCGCTGTTATCAAGCGTAATAATATTGGTCGTGTCGCTGATATTGGCCGCGGGCGTAAAGGTCGCCGTCCAGGTGATACCGCCGTCGGCAGAAGAGACCGCACTCAGCGTGCCGTTGCTGACGGTGAGATCCGCACTGGTAAAGCCGGTGACCGCTTCTGAGAAAGTGATGGTGACCAGCGAGGTTTCCCCTGCCTTCAGCGCGGTGTCGCCCACCACAACGGTCGCGGTGGGGCGCAGGGTGTCAATGCTGTAGTTGTTTGAGGTGGTCGTACCGGTGCCCGTATTACCTGCCGCATCCGTCACGCCGGTATTATCCAGTGTAATGAGATTGCTCGTGTCACTGATATTGGCCAAAGGCGTTAAGATGGCCGTCCAGGTGATGTTGTCGCTGGTGGTGAGATTGCTCAAAGAGCCATTGTTTACGCTGAGATCGGCAATCGTAAATCCGGTTACTGCCTCCGAGAAGGTGATGGTGACGACTGAGGTTTCACCGATACTTAACGCCGGATCGCTGACAACAACGGTCGCCGTGGGACGCTGGGTATCAATGATGTAGTTGTTGGAGTCAGTTGTACCGGTGCCCGCGTTGCCTGCCGCATCTGTCACGCCGGTATTATCCAGCGTAATAATATTGGTCGTGTCGCTGATATTGGTCGTTGGCGTAAAGGTCGCCGTCCAGGTGATGCCGCCGTCGGAAGAGGAGACTGCACTCAGCGTGCCGTTATTGATGGTCAAATCAGCGTTGGTAAAGCCGGTTACCGCCTCCGAGAAAATGACTGTGACCAGCGATGTTTCACCGATGCGCAGCGCGGTATCGCTCACCACCACCGTGGCCGTGGGACGCACACCATCAATTATCACGCTGGCGTTAGCGCCTAACGAACCTGCGGTTCCCGGCGTCGCGAGAGTTAACTGCGCATTGTTACTGCCACTATCGCGGATAGTTGACCCGTTGAGCGCCAGCGCCGCGGTACTGGCATAATCGAGATCTGTATTCCTATCGCCGCTTTGTACCTTATAGCTAAAGACCAGAGTATCGGTTCCTGAACCGCTTACGTAGGTCGCCAGGCGATCTACGGACCCCGTCTCCAGAAGCAGTGTCGGCGTGCCGCCGGTGGTATCTACTGTGACCGCCGCGTTAAAGTTCACGTTGACAAAGATGGTGCTGCCTATGCCATAGACACCGTTGGCGGTACCAGAAGTGATGCTGGTGATTGAGGGCGCGTTGGCGCTGACTGCAATATTGATGGTATCTGTGTCGCTTAGCGTGCCACCAGATCCGGTGAAGCCCTGATCGGTAGTGATAATTTGTACTGAAGCGCTCCCGTTATAGCCGCTGTTTGGCGTGAAGATCAGGCCGTTAAGCGCGGCGTTGATTGCTGCCTGCGTACCGAGAAACGTCATCGTACCGTCGCCGCTGCCAGAGCCATTCTGTAGCGTCAGGCCAGCGGTTGAGCCGAGAGTCAGCAGACCGTTCGCGGCGGTCAGCGTGACCTTCATTTCATTATTACCCACATCCACGTCGCTGACAGTGATAGCGTTGCCGTTGCCGCTGCTAAATACGAGGCTGCCGTCTTGCTGTACTGTCTGGCTGGCGGGAATATTGTTGACTGGCGCGTCATTAACCGCGCTGATGGACAGTGTAATTGCCGCTGAGGTGGTCAATGGGCCACCGGAGCCACTATTTCCATTATCGTTAATGTTGATGTTCAGCGTAGCGCTGGTGGTGCTGTTACTGGCCGGGAGAAATGACAGTTTCCCCGCAGCAATAAACGCATTTATATCGGCGATAGTGCCAGAGAGCGTCAATAAGGTGCTGCCGGACGTCCCCACGATGACGCCGGCACTGCTGACCGCGCTGAGCGTACCGCTGTTGACAGAAAACGCGGCGGCAACCGTTGCGTTACCAGCGTCGACATCGGAAAAGGTAATACCGGTAAGCGATTTACTGGTGTCTTCCGTTACGCTAATTGTTGTGGGGCCGGATATTGACGGCGCGTCATTGACCGCCTCCACACTGACCGTTGAGGCAAACGAAAGCACTGTGGTATTCACCCCGCCGTTGCTGGTGCCGCCATTGTCGCGCACCCCGGTAAGCGTCACCACGCGGTTTGCCGCCGTTGGGGCCTCACTACTGTTACGGTAGGTGATGCCGTTGATGAGCGAGGCGGTAGTCGATGTGCTAATCCCGGCCGCGCTGCTTAGCGTTAAGGTCGCGGTACCGCCGCTGACGCTGACGCTGTAGGCGATGCCGTTGGTGAGAGTATTACCGCTGACCCCATTGGTGAGCGCAATGGCTGTGCCGTCGACGGTCAGGATTTCACTGGCCCCGTTACTGATATTGCTGACGGTAAGCGTCAGTTGGTCAATACTCTGTCCGGACTCAACGGTGCTGACCACAGAGCCGCTGAACAGGGGCACTGCATTACCGTTTTCCGTAAAGGTCGGCGTGCTGGTGGTTGTAGTAAGTGTCGGGGCGTCGTTGACGCCAGTAACGTTAACGCTTACCGTCGAGGCCACGCTTGTTGCGCCGTCTCCGTCGTTGACAGTCACACTAATCGAGCGCGTCAGGGTTGAGGGCTCGCTGTTATTCGTGTTCTGCCAGGTCAGTGCGTGCAGGAGACCCTGAACTGCGGCAGGCGTGGCGCTGGCGTTGAGCGTAATCACCAAAGAGTTGCCGTTGGTGCCGCCGCTAAGCGTACCGATGGACACCCCGCCCCAGGTAACTGAGGTGCCGCTAAGGCCAATCTGCCCGGCAGATGTGCCCTGATTTTGAACCGAAAGCACATCCTGGCCGCTGACGCCATTGCCAGAGAACGACACGGTTACGTTACCGCCGTTAAAGTCGGCCGAGTCACTGTCGGTGAGCGTGGCGTTGCTGCCCGCGTCGAGCAACACCGGTGCCCCCCCTTCTGTAAAGCTGACCGAGTCGCCATTGAAGTTGCCAATCACCGGGGCCGCAGAGGTCACACTGGCTTTGACATCGGTGATAGTGATGGACTCAAACGCGGAAAAGTCCTGGCTGGTAATGGTCACGCTGGTAATGTCGTTCAGCGCACTTGGGAAGCTGCTCAGTGTGCTATAACCAGAACTACTGACCGCTACATCAAAACTTGAGGTGGTGCCGTTACCGTACTGCACCGAAAAATGCAGTGTGCCGGTGGTAGCCCCGACATTCATACTATTAAGATCAAAGGTGGTACCGACCGGACTGCTAATCGTCAGTCGGGTGACGCTGTCGACACCGGAGTAAGCATAGAGCCCCTCATTACCATAGGAGGAATCGGCTCCCAGGAAGCCTCCAGGTGACGTGGCAAAGGTGATATTATAGCCTTCAACCGGGCGAGTGACCGAGTCGTGGGTGTAATCCATATCAGGATCGCTGGAGGTGAATGTTACCTGGGTCAGCAGATCGTGATAGGCATCGACGTGCAGGGCCAGCGCATCCACGGTGCCTACATTTTTCTCAAGTGTCCAGTCGCCCCCCATCAGGCTGCTGCCCGTGGCATTGCTGGAGGCCGCCACATCGGCCCCCGTCGCGCGGGCAATTCCCGCCAGCAGCGCGTCGCCACTGCTGTTGGCTCCAACGTCACAACCGTAAAGCAGAATGTCGCCATCGCGGGTCAGCGCCTTACCGATCACCGCCAGCGCTGTTTGCACCGCGTCCGTCGAAAGCGTCGTGCTGTTCAGCACCCCACTGCCGAGATTTATTTTGCCTTCCGAGCCGTGCGAGAAAATATGCATCGCGTCATATCCGCCGTGGCCAGCAGCCCACTCGGCGATTTGCTGCAGGCCATCTTTATTTCCATCGACCAGCACGACGTCAATGCCAGGACCAACGCCCGCCGCGAGCGTCTGATAATCTTTTATCGAAGTATCGATAAATACTACCTCATGACGTAGGGCATCCGGCGCGGGCGCGGCAATATCGGTAGCGTTGCTGGCGTTAGGCTGCGCAGTCGCCGTCGCATCATGGTTTGCTGGCGTTACGCTGTTATTCTCCTTCGCGACTGAATGCGTCAGCGCCAGGCTGGCATCACTCTGCGTCACTGTTTTTGCGTCACTGCCGGAAACCGCCGTTTCAGTATGGGCTGCTTCCGCTGTCGCTGTTTCATGCACGGTCGCCGCGATCGCCCCATCAAATAACATTCGCGGTTCCAGCGACCAGGCTAATAATTCGTTGGCTGTCGATGAGTTAATAATTGGCGCTTCATTATTAACGTCATTAATAATTTCGCGGTGACGGATAAACCAGTGACGCCATGCCATTTTATGCTCCTGAAAATATATTTTGGTTAAGGCGCGGATTTCCGTGCTCGTGCGAAAAAGTAACAGAACACAATGAGATTGGCCGGAAGGAAAACTCATCGCCTAGATGCGATGAAGCATTACCTCATGTTTTTATCAAAAAACATTTAGAAACAAAAGCCCGAATAGAGGCATTTTTCAATTTAAATTACAAACTTAAACTGGGAAGAATATATTTTGAAAAATCATCCCATCGTTAGTGGATTGGGGTGTTTTTTAAGGGAATGTAGAAATTACTCTTATAAAACAATGTACCACACAGGAGTAACAATGAGAGTACGGGCCATCGCCCTGTCAATGGTTTCAAGGAGAATTTAACAGGTACGTCTACGCTATCTCGTTGCTCAGGACACAGTCAGCGCGCGCGAAGATGTCAGTACAAGTAGATCAACCCAAATACCATGCACTTTTTAGACACTGCCCTGAGGAAACTGCAGGTGACATCCTTCATAAAAGGGGTTGTTTAGTGTTCCATGCGGGCATCAAAATATATCTTATCAGCTACCAACGGGTGGTTTCCCTTAACTCATTTAATGGCCTGGGCATACAGAAATCTAGTATTTATGTGATGTATATCCCGTAGAAGTATCAATGAACGCTTTGCAAATCTGTTTACCTGGTTTAATAATTTCCATTCTTACTGGCTCCCATTCATTTATAGTTAATGAAATATATTCAGAGCCATTATCCATGCGAACATTGTGGGATATCCATGACTGGCTGCTAATGTGCCGGGCACACTAACCGTTCGTATGGCTGGCAGCTTGAAGTCTGTTTCGGACGAGAACGTCTTGCGATTAATACTGTACTTGCACAAATAATTACAGTAAATCAATGTGTCATATATAAAATCAAGAGACCAAATCAGGTACAAAACACCGGGTATAGCTCCGTTGCGATCAGTTACCTACTGGCAGACGCTGCATGCCTGTATTCAAAAGACAGTAAATACGTTCGAACCATTTTAAATTCCACTGAAATCGTTGCCGCTGCATAATCTGAAGCAACTCTGGAAACCATGTCGTGGATACCGTCCAGCTTTAGCCTTCAACGCGACTCTAACCAGTTAGCACGCATGTTGCCCTTATGTAGCGCCCCAAGTTAGAGGTTTCCCGTTTCGGTTTTCTGACTCTTGAACCGGTAACCTGTCGTGATATTCTTGCAGCCTGAGTGAGCTGTATTTTGATGTACTGGAAAACCTTACGGCAATTCGATAAACTTCACTAGTGTGAAAACCCTGTGGTGAGGCGTTTTCATTGCTACAATTCAGAATTATGAACTTATCTCAAATCAGCGTGCTGACCTGATCTGATGTCTTGTGGTGAGACGGAAGGTTAAGGGAGAAAGGATTAATTCATGCTTTTCGTCTGTACATGCGAGCGGGCGGAAAGAACAACGAATTCATGGATGGGGCGTGTCCGAAGACGCCCGGGAGCAGGCGAAGGTGATTTGACCGGAGCCTGAATGCAAAAACCCCCCGAAATCTGTTTAGCAACTTGGCGGAAGCAGCAGATATCAGGGGGTCCAAAAGCAGGCGCGTTGCCTGTGAAGGATTATAACGCATGCACCACATAAAACAACACACGGCCGCCATAAGAAAAGGCCGGCGTGAATGACAATTTAAAACGAAGCGACGACCGTCGCCACCGTGGTACTCATTCCACGGCCTGTAAATGCCCGGCACCACAGTATGTCCGTCCGGCACATTACAAAGCCCTCAGTAAAGAGCATGGCCGCGCCCTGCGTAACCTGATCGCCCGAAACAAAGCGACCGGGGAATGGGTTATGCGCCGTCGGGTCTCTGCCGATCCCCTCTTCACCTTCCTGCGTCCGCAGACTGGCCGCAAGAGGGCATTTTATTCTGAGCGCCGGGAGCTGCTCGATGCGCTGTTCGTCCTCTTCATCAATAAGGTCGATCTGGCCACCGGCATCGTGACTATCAACATCACAAAACTGGCCGAAGAGCTGAGTCCGAAAGATGAAAAGGGAAAAGTTATCCCGGAGCTTGCAGTAACCATCTGGCGTGTTTCACGCCTCATCACTGCTCTGGTGCCGTTCGGTGTCATCCAGGCACCGGAATCCGAGTGGGATATCGTTAATAACTGCCGTTTCCCGAAACACATCATCATCACCGACGCCGGGTGGCAACTGACCGGCGTAAATATGGACAAACTCCGGGCCGAACAGGATGCACGCCTGGCCGCCATTCAGGACGGACAGCTGGCACCAGGCGAAACCCTGAGCCTGAAAGCCGCCCGCCGTCGCTGGTACGAACGCTGTAGGCACCAGACCATCCTGTCGCGCAGAACACGCGCCCTCGAGGGCAAGCAACACAAAAAACTCGCGGCGCTGCCCTTTGACGAGCGCAAGCGCCAGGTGTCCGAGGATCTGATGCGCAGCATGAAAGGTCAGACCGGCCATATGACGCATCAGCAGTTCGAGAAACTGGTCTGGTCGCAGCTGTATCAGCTGGAGCTGGTCAGCCTGGAGCCGCCGGGCACGTTGCCCCCTCACTAGCCCGCCTTTTTTAAACCTCCGCTTTGCTGCGGAGGTTTTCGCACGTCTGTCATAAATTTCCGATTAAATATCACGCAACACACACGCCTCTCCCACTGCCGGTATGCCTAACACGGGCGTGCTATGGCCATCATTTTCTTTTACCCACAGATTTTCGCAAACAGGATAAAGGCCTTTCCTGCAACCCCTGTCAGGAAACGCGCAATATACTCAGGACTTCGTCCTTACTTATATTCATAAAAGATCCACCTTATTCACTGGATAAAAACGGTGGATAACGGGGAAAAGTTAAAGAGGCCTTCGCTCGCAGCAGCCTCATGGCTGCGCCGCTCAGAAATGAGCTTCCCCCCACCGCAGGCGGCGGGTCCCGTCAGCGCCAGAATCCGGCCACCATGCGGCCTTCAGCCCCTGAAAAGCCGCGCCGCCCCGGGCCATAGGCCCGGAACAGTGCCGCTTTTAAAGGGGATGATGTAACTAAGATTCGGAGTTGCTGCACGTGGCATCGCGGTGAGTATTGCGTTACACGCTCGTAAGCGCCCTGACGGGACGCTAACGCGGAGATACGCCCCGTCTTCGGCAAAGCCTCGACGTGACCACTCCGACCGCGCACAGGACGTTCTGTTTCGCTTTTAGCGGGTTATGGCTTAGCAGGGATGAGGGGGTTGATAGCCACAGGCTATTACGTTGCCGGCTTCGCCGGGCGCTCCGGCGGATGCAGGAACGGAATCATCTTCAGCCTGATTTCCGCCGGCATGTGCCTGCGGCACATTCAGGGTCGCGCTGCGCACTGCTCGCGCTCCTGTTTATGCATGTTACTTATAGAGCCATTTCACGGATCTGACTTAAGAGACCAACATGTCGATGTTTAATGGGGAGCAGATCAAGCGGAGTACCACGAATACATAATCGTGGCCTCCATAAGGTGAATTGAAGCAAAGGTAAGAAACCTTCAAATATCTGGAAAGCCTATAAGTCCGGATGCACCCAAACCAGATATACCGGATGAGTCAGAAGAAATAGAACCAAGACCAGAACCCAGGGAAAGGCTGCCAAGACCTCCCAAGGTCTGAGTAGCTCCGTCATCAACCCATTTTCTGTAATTCTCATCACAGCAGTACTGCACGACGGTTGGTATCGTGCCCGGTGTGAAGGGGTTTCCAACAGTTGTAGCGCTTATTCTTCGGTACGGATCTACTTTCAGATTTTCATATCCTTTGCTTGAAAAATACCTAAGCACGAGAGGGAGTAAGTCATCTTCACCATCTTCGAGAGTGCCTGGCTGAAAGAAATACCCATGCTGATTAAATAGTTTTATAAGGCTTTCAGCCAAGCCCATCACATACGACGGGTACACCTGAAGAGCTGCACAGGCCCCAAACATTACATCCATAGACAAAGGTGATTGGCCATTTTCTATCTTGTTCCAGGCACTAGGAGATTTGCCGATCATTTGTGCAATGAGCCCTTGATGAACCGAACGTTCAAGCCTTAGCTCTTTGAATACAAGCAGTAAAATAGTGGAGTAATTTGAGTTTTTCGAAGTAGAGTTCATCTTTATCACCTTTTTCCTGATGGGAAAATGTTGTTCCCATATTAAAATATACTCTTGTTTTAAGAATAAAGGTAGCGTATTTTAACGATATGGGATTATTCGCCCACATGGCAAAAGAATACAGATAAATAGGATGCGAAAGGGGTGACTGTGGCGAATTATCAAATCGATTCAATTCAGGCATGGCAGCCATTTGTACATGCGGGAACTACGCATTCCCTTTCTCATCTGGATGCTCATGAGATCACATATAAGGGTGAAAAAGCTGAGTATAGGTTTGTTGTAACTTATGGACTGCATTGCTTTGCTAAAGATGAAACAGAGCACAACATCCCTGTCATCTATGAAGATGGCCGCGAATCAAAAAGCATTTGTATGGAACGTTATGAGGCTTCGAAGCAACTACGCGAAATCCTAGGCAACCTGCCATCGATGACCTTATACGAGACGTCAGCGGAGAAGTATTTTTCGCTCCATATGATGAATAGCGCAACAAACACTGTTGAGCCTTACAAGATCTGCATTGCTTTCTTTAAGGAAAAAAGACTGCTCAGAATGCACATTCTATCCGCATTCTTTGCTAGGACCGGCGCTGGAGCACCTGGGGAAAAAATCCCGCACAAGGCTTTAAGCCTTTACAAAGTTGCAATGGATACTCAGAAGAAACCCAGGGGCGGCAGGATACCGAAAGAAGCAGGAAACAGAAAATAAACGGCCCCCTTTCGGGGGCCTCAGCCGTAATGAAAATGAACATTACGGGGCAGGACGCAATTTCTTCGAACTGGTCGAACCGTTTCCGGCTGCGGGATGCGATTCAAAGATGAATCCCTGTAACCATCCTGTAGATAGGATATAAAATTATTGACGATGACGTCAAGTGAATAGACATTAATAGAGGTTATCATATCTAGCCTACTTGGTTGCCTGACACGGCCACGATCCCATTTCGCTTGTAACAGCCCTCATCACATCCCGTAAGCACACGTGAGTAATCCACTGCCTGGGATTTCATCTTTGAGCCACAGCATGCTATCTAAGGCAGGTGGATTTGGATACGCACCGATTTTCACGACGGTATTGATGTCGTTGTATAGCTCAGCGCCGCAGCACCGCTCCGTTTTTGTGCTCTTCAGGCCTCTTGAGCAACGCGAACACAGCCAGGCAGGAAAAGATTCAGGACTGATATGTGAAAGGTCTGCAGGGATTAGCTAAGGGCTCTGAGTCCAATATGGTGTACTCGACTGTGATAAAATTAGTCGAAACCTTTTAATGAGGAAACGCGGCCATGACACAGTTCGAAACGGTTACCAAAATTATCATTGAAGCAGCTAAATCATCATATCCAGAATGGAAGACATTCGAGGTGAAAGATGACTTTCCTGACTTCAAGGAGTCATTTGTATGGGACTCAGTCGAAGTATTGAAAGATTTGAGAATTGAGGGGTTAGAAATCCGGAATTCCAACGATCTCGATTTCAGCGTTAGATGTAAGCCATAACCTAGACATTGACCTATAAGTTAAAGGCCACCGGTAGTTAGCCGGTAGCCTTAGTTATATCAGAACCAGCGTGCAACAAACTGCAGACGGAGATCAACTGGCGAATTACCTGCAAACATCTTGAGTAGATGCGTTATTGTCAATTTCCACTTATGCACGATAATGTGAAGAAAATTGCAGCATAAAAGGGGCATTATGCTTCATCACTACCAGGCGAAGTCAATGGATGACATCTACCTTGATGACATCCCCTATATCATCCACCCGGACAAAGCGGCGCAGAACCTAGCTGATACTGCGCTGCCGAACCGTATCACCCCAGAGTGGGATCTGCCCCAGGGCTATACAGTGTTCGTAAGCCAGTACCACAAATTTCATCATCAGAGCCCCTGGCTAGCATACCGTGACGCGCTGACAGACGTCCGCTCCGGGAAAGTCGTTCTACTAAGAAAAGACAGGACCGACCACACCGGTGATAGTGTACTGGCATCACCCGATCACCTCCGCAGCGATCTGCCTCTTTTCCTTAATGCCCATCTGCATCACGTCATGTCACGTAAGCTGAAGCGTCCGGTATATACCGTTGGCGCAGCTACGCCGTCACAATATGCCCAGGCGACAAAAACCATCAACAGTAGAGCTGCTGGCCGTCTTCTGGCCGCCGGCGGAATTTATAATGGCAACGTTGAAGGATTCCGGCAGACAGCTGAGCAGCTCGGCGGTGAGGCAACCGAGGGCTATGACCAGGTATTGAACGAAACAACGTCGGGACTGTTGATCGCTGCCGCTTCGATTCTGGTGGTCAGGAATCCACGGTCAGCTGAGGAGCTGACAAACTATCTCGGTAAGTATAAGAGAGCACACGTTCTGCTCGACGATATGCACGTTTCAGAGATTAATTACATGCGCCGCGATCGCGCCGAATACATTGCGCTGCGCAAACAATTCAACAATACAGTGCGTCCAAATTTCCTTAAATCCCTTCCTGACCACCCGGATGCAATATCTACGTTTGACCCAGCGGATTTAATGAAACTGGCAAACGGGAAGGTGCCTTCCGGATGGCAAGTGCACCATAAAATCCCCCTTGATGATGGCGGCACAAACGCTTTGGATAATTTAGTGCTCATCCAGAATTCGCCATATCACTCGGCATTATCAAAGACACAGGCGATTATTACGAAAGATCTGCCATACAATTCCAGTACCAAAGTTTTATGGCCATCGCCGAAAGGCGTAATTTATCCAGTAGGAAAGTAAGAGGCGCTGATGAAAGATACAATTCAACTGCTCTATACACTCAAAAATCTGATGTCTTCCGATGACTATCCTATCGCCGGCCCGGTCCCTCCGGACGTAATGACTGACTTGATGGATAAAGCGCCACCCGCAGAGTGGGAGCCGCATAAGAAAGCTGTTTACAACGATATTCAGCGACTGGTGAGCAGAAGACCGGACTACGCTGTGATGCTCAGCGTCATGGACGGATTCGAATACAATAGCCTGACGATGTTCAACCTGGTGCAGGCAGAGAACGGCGAGCCTCTGTGGTCAAACATCTACATACGCAACTTCGAGGCACGCGACAACGATATTTATGTAGATCCCAACCTCACCGATAAAGTGCTGATCGGGGAAGATGGTATGTCACTGTTCGCCTACAGCTTCGATGAAAATTGCTTTGAGATACGCGATAAAGCTTCGACCGATTACGTAATTGAATCACATGAAAATTTCAGTGATTTGTTATCAGCATTAATTGATACGGTTTGTTAATTAAACATTCTAGATAAGGACAATACCTCAATGAAAAACACCCTCTTTGATTATCAAAAAATTTACAGAATTATCAGAAGCTCATATATGGATAGCTTTCCCTACGCAGGAGTTACAGCTTTTGACTACATGCTCTCAAGATTCATTTTAAATGAAGGCATAGATGCATCTATCGAAGCTACTGATACAGGGCATAAGTGCATTATTCTCAATGCAACCTCACAGGAAGAGGCGGAAGAAACTGTCTTCGCAAATGATCCAATAAGAGTTAAATTTGAATTAGAAACTTTTCTTCAAAATGAAGAAAATATTAATGCAGTGATTAAAGATTTAGAGCAAATGCATAAGTGGATGCGAGATTCCAGCTATATTTCCAATCAATTTATTGCAACTGAAAAAATGATTTTTAAATCTGAAATTTAAAGCATCTGAAAATTTAAAAGCCACTGGGGTTTAGCCAGTGGCCTAACTTACTTTGCGTCATCATAGGAACATGATGCGCATCAGATCTAAAGGCATAATTAACGCCTTTCGAACCTCTATCGCTCTATCGTAAGAAGATGCGAGCCAGTTCCAGAAGCGCAATTAGCACTTTCAGACTGGTGATTAGCTTTTCAACAATGTGATGTAACATCATCAGCTTCACTCCCTGAAAGCACGTTACCGGACATTACCTTTACACTGTCTGTCCTTCCGGCTCATCAAGTCGTCAAACGTGAAGCACCGTGCTTTGGTTAAGGCACCGTGGACCAGCACCACCTGTAATCCACAGCCAGAAGAAATTGTTTGTAGGTTTTATCCTCCATACAACTTCCTTACGGCTTCGATTATATTGCCTAACTTAGTTCCGTTGCAAATTCGTAACGATGAGAGAAATTTTAATTTTAAGTCACTGTATTTAATGATTTTTACTAAGTAAATAACAGCAATTCGTAATTTTTACACGATTTTGAGCAAAAATATTTTTGTGACACACACAAAAAGTTCCGTTTTATCACGGTTCACCTGAGCTCTTAGCAAGATTTACAGGACTTATCTCGAATGCAGCATAAAAAAAAAGCCCAACTGGTGAGGTTGGGCTTTTTCTTGCTCTAGTGAGGGTTGGTTGCCTTTACCAGAGCACAGTGCTTCACGTTTGACACATGTATCGTATGTCTAAACTAAAGAAATATCAACACCTGCTTGATTGTGACATTGACACCTGAGTAAAGATCCATATAATGCGCCGCCGCTGTGTTTATGGCCTAGGATAATACTAAGGTTTTGTATGTAATCGGTATCTCATGTAGACATGTACAAATTCTAAGTCTGTTAACTCAAAATGCTTCACATTGAGCTGGATTTAGCAACAAAAAATTTCTTATAAAGAATCTTTATAGAAGGTCTCATAGTAGTTTCAATCACCTGCCACACTCAAATTACGCAAAGACAAAATAATTAGCCGCATAAATGTTAAAGGCCACCGGGGATTAGCCGGTGGCCTTACTTACGTTTGCGTCATCATGGGAACATGAGGCGCATCAGCTCTAAAAGCGCTATAAACGCCTTCAGAACAGTGATCGCTTTCTCGATGAGAGCTTTCACTCGTTCGGTATCTCCATAAGGAGAGCGCAGGTGTCCAGCCGTTGTTCTTACATTGCCTGTCAGGCTAAGCCCACATGTTAGATGATAAGCACCACACTCATTTGGCCAGAACGCTGGGTCAGCACCACCTGTTACCCAACCAGGACTTCGAAATCGTTTATGTCCGCAAAATGTGCCAGTTCGCATGGGTCTATCCAACGAAATTGATTATACGAAGGGATATCTGGCGGAGCAACCATACAAGGTATGGGAAGCTGACAAAGTTGTGTCATAAAAAAACCCGACTGGTGAGGTCGGGTTTTTTCATTTGCGCTGCCGACAAATTTAATCGGGTTACGCGGTGATGCTTATCATCTAACAAGCAAATTCTATGAAACAGCTGACGATGTCGTCAAGTAATGATAGTGAATAGTCACGAATAGATATGAGGTAGGTGAAACCGTCCTGTTTTTGCAATCAATTTTGCGAAGTAGAGCGTGTGACCATGTTCACACCTTGTCTCTCACAGGAGACAAACCCGGCAACGCATTCGCAAGCTTGTAGATAGCCCTCGATGTTGGCTTAATTTCTTACTTGATGATGGCACGTTGAAAGTGGCGTCTGTTCAGCTGAGTTACCGCTTTATGCCAGCGAAATTACCGAGATGATTACCTAGGTGGCCGCCCCCTGACGATGAAACCTGAGCATGTCCCAGCTGACGGCATGCTCCAGCTCTTCTCTGGTAGGTTCATGATCGCATTCCAGAAGAGTGTCTTCTGTCTGCGTTTCCCCGTTGCTGCTGTGCTCATACGTTATTTTGTAGGTTGTCATCTTAGCTCACTCCCACTTTTAAAATATGTCTGTCGTTCCGATAATACCGTCTCTTCCAGTCATTCAGTTCCACGTCTACAGCAAGCATAGCCGGGTTATAAGCCCAAGAATGAAGAGATGACCGGCATAAGCCGTGTAGAAGAACATCGCCGGCATGAATCGTCGTTCGTGACCGTCTGTCAGTGTACGGACCAGACCAACAGCGGCAGCCGGCAGAAGACACGTGGGCAGAATGGACAACATCACCACCACTGCCGGTGCCTGTGTGACATGCTGACTGTTGATAACCAGGAGCGCAACAAGCGCCATCAGGGCAGCCACTCCGGACAGGCGTCTCGGTGGTGAATGCAGGAACGTTGCCAGAGAGAGAGCCAGTACCAGCCCGGACAGACCGTAACTGGCGAAAGACAGCGGCCAGACCATCAGGCTGAGCAACACCAGACCTGCAGCCAGACCGCGCATCCGGAAGCGGTGATACCACGCCAGCAGCTGCGTCGCGCCGGCGAACACGAACATAATGTTGAGGGCATACCACGGGTCGTGCCCGGCAAAGGTGAAGGAAAAGACCGGCTGCGTGACGATTGCCCACAACCACATCCTGTTTGCCCGCGTCTGGAGCCGGTGCGGATTGTGAAGCACGTTGCGCGCCCAGATGAGCACAAACAGGGGAAAGGCCATCCGTCCCAGCGCATAAAGCTCCGGTTGCAGGTGTGGCAGCAGCAGTGTGTTCGAGTGATCGGCCAGCATGGCCAGCAGGGCGAGCACTTTCAGCCAGTCCGCCGCTGCGGGGCTTAAGTTCAGTCCGGCCCTGACCTGTTCAGGTAATGCCTGTATTTTCGCACTCAGTGTGTGCATGATATTTATCCCGTGATGAATCATGCTGGCAGGTACGGATAATATAATCCTGTGCCCACTGCCAGAATGCTTTGCCTTTATAAGGCGGAACAAACGCACCAGACTTCTCCAGTATTTTACGGGCAACGGATTCTGGCTTATCCCGCAGTATTAACATGGCCTTAATTTTATCTTTGTTATCAACTGCCGTTCTAAGTAACCAGAAACTATTCATAATGCACTATATAGAAAATTAATAATAACTGTTTTCGGCATTTAACTTAATAACTTTATTATTAATTACTACATATACAGTGAGTTGCGACAGGTCAGATAATATGCTTAACAGTACAGTATACGCCGCCGACTGCGGATAATAATTATTCAAACGGGATTAATAAGTGTTCGTGCATACCAAATATATTAAACCACAGGATCGTTAACAGGTGATATGAGAGCACTACCCTGGTTACGTGGATTACCAATACCCGCTGCCACAGGATGCCAGCTGAATGCTGTTTCAGGCAGGGCGGCACCGGCAATTATATTTTCTGCATTCCTGACTGACGTGCCGGCATGAAGCCATTCCAGCGCAGCGTCTGCATCGAGCACGACAGGCCGGCGATCGTGAACGTCGAGCAGGCCTTCATCACTGGCGGCCGTGAGGATGACAAACCCTTCACCGCCGTGGTCAGCGTCAAAAGGGGCATGACCCAGTGCGGTCATAAATAATGGCCTCGAATCCTTTCGGTAGATGAAGTAGGGCTGCTTACGGGAGCCGGTTTTTTTCCACTCATACCAGCCATCCGCAGGCACAATGGCACGCCCGTTATGCCAGAGCTTGCTGAACATTTTACCGCTGGCCGCGGTTTCGCTGCGGGCGTTAATCAGGGGGGATTTTGTCCACCATTCCGGACTGTAGCCCCACAGAACCGGATCGAGAGCGAAGCCACCTTCGCGCTCACTCAGTATCAGAACATGGGTACCCGGAGCCACGTTGTAGCGGTCAAGTGGCTGAGGATCATACGCTATGTTTTCCCCGTTTATACCGAGTGCCTGCAGGTATTCATCCCTGCTGCTGAACTGCGCGAACCGGCCACACATAGTGCTCTCCTCTCACACCCTTTTATATAAACAGTATGGCTAAGCAGGTCGATTTTATCTCTCAGCAGTTGCTGGTTAATCTTCGGCACCATACTCAGCGGCTCATACAGAGGTTTTCCAGCTGGTTTTTGTCCAGGTAAATTCAGAGAGTGTCTCAGGTGAAATTTAAAGCTGGATAAAATGTTAGCTATCTCTAACCACAAACAGTGTTCTTGCATGTTTGCCCTCTGAGAGGAGCAAATTTCTACTGGATACCATAAGATTCCATTCAACATTTATAGCCTTAAAAATTTCCTGCATCTTGGTTAGGTGCTCGCTTTTGAAAGGCATAAATAAATTGGATCTGGTTTTTACCTTTTGGTCATAGTGATTAAAATCCTCCGCGAGAAGAGAAATCAGCTCCTTTCCATGTCGAACCATGCTGTCCAGAGCAAGTATCATCCCCGTCAGAGCCTCTTTTTTATCTTCCGCTGCATAAATCCCGTAGGTTTCCATTCTGAATGATAACGATCGGCAATTTCTGAGCCACGTGTTGTGATATTCATGCAAGGTTTTCAACTTATTAAGTGCATCTCCTAAATCAACATTATTACTTTCTGTATGTTCCCGGCCATCAAGTCTCTCGCAGATCATAATGGCTTTGCTAACGCACACAGTAAATTCATTGTCCAACCCGAGGTGAATAACATTCTCATTGATGAGGGCTATTGCCAGACGATAACCTTCCTGTGCGAAGAACTCGGATAAAAATTTTCTAGCAGCGCGCCATGCCCCGACAGCTGCAGCGGCCATCGCGATGTTGGCGAAGGCGATGATCCAGTTACTGACGTCACTGGTTTTCGTCGTGCCGTTAAAGATAATTAGCAGAACCAGCGTTACAAGAAACAGCACAAGGCCGGTTCGCAGCCATCGGTCAGTACGGCTTTGCTTATGCATTATGCTTCTCCTGAGAGTTCTCCAGGCAACCTACAAAGGCCATTAAGCGCATCTGCCAGCACAACATCACTGCAATGTACAACCAGTTCCCATGCAAGCGTTTCAAAGCCTTCCAAGGCTGGAAAATGTGCCAACCGTCAAGAAAGAGCTTTTTAAGTGCGTAGAAAACAGTAATTTCGTGGCCAATGCGGGTTTTCAGCGGCTCGATTAGATTTTTATGAATGCGCAGGGTAATCATGGAAGCTCCTGTGATAAAAATTTTGTCATGTGAAGTAATAAAGACATGTTTATTCAGTTAAAACAAATCACCCCCCTATCAATACATTCATTCGAATAAATGACATAATGTCATTTATAATAATATTATGATATCTCGTCCTCCATCTTCTGATGGTAGTTCGACAACCAGTAGTATCGAGAATTTTAAGCTGCTCCTATGTAGTCTCTTTTCCGCCAGCCCCTTATCTAGGTTCTTTAAGGCTTTGTTTGGCGGGTTAATCAAAAATGACAAGGGTTATATCAAATAAGGAAAGCAAATGGTTGATGCGACGACAGCTAATGGAAATACAGGTTCAGAGCCACCTAAGCTAAATTGGAACACCCTGTTTCGTGGTGATCGTGAGCTGGGGGCATACAATGCCTGCGTAGGTAACAACGGTTGTCCGGATCTTTATTATTACGCTGAAGGTTTCGCTGACAGCGTATTCCTGCTTATTGATGCCCTGATAACGGGGCAGTGTTCAATGTTGGATACGCTTATTTATCCTATCTGCTTTAATCTGCGACATTCGGTGGAGCTTACCTTGAAGGGGCAGATACAGGATCTGAGCTGGCTTGCGAAGCTACGAAAACACCCGCTTGCACCCGATACAGACATAGAAAAGGTTCTGAATCAGCACGATATAATGAATCTGTGGAACTTTTTCTCAGGCCATGCAGTCACGTTTGATCAGCGCTATAATGCAAATATTTCAGCGCTCACCCCTCTCATTGATTGCATTGGTCAAACAGATCCCACCGGTCAAACATTTCGCTACAGTTACAGCACAGAAGCCAAGAAGCATCTGACGGATGTTAGTGTAATTAATGTGCTGGTTCTGCGTGATCAGTTCCGCATCATTCGTAACTATCTTGAAGAACTGAAAGAGTTGAGTGAGTGGCTCAGTAAAGAATACAGCACCGGGACGTTCACCAAGAACCTCAGCCGTAATGATCTTCAGGTTATCGCAGGTAAATTGCCACTGCGGCAGTCATGGCCTCAGCAGTCAGCAGGCCTCCCTGGCATCAAAAAATCCATAAAAGCTGAATACAATATTGGTAGTAAGGAACTGTCTGAGGCATTCAACAAAATTCAAAACTGCAGAGATCTGGCTCGAATTATCGGCATGACCGTTCATATTCCAGGATTATCTTTGACAGATTTGATAACTCTCAATAACTGCTGGAAGCTTGCATGGGATCGTGATGCTTTGTTGGAAGAATTACGTAATGATATATCTGGCGCTAACGCTTCAACGGTTGAGCCAGTTAACCTAAAGCAAGCGCTGGAACATGAGCTCCAGATGATGAAAGACACGCGGTCATCTCTCGATCAGTTTAGACAGTGGGCGACAGAAAATAGATTGGCCGGGCTACAGGCATTATTCGAAGCAAGGAGTTTTCTTTTTTGTGAAGAGTATGACTTGCACTACGAATATTACAAAAAGGATGTGGTGATGGCTTTCTCAGCCTCCTCTCAGAGCCGTGATGAGGAAATAGAGGCTGCGTGGTCCCGAAGCATAGGACGGCCTAACTTTCCTTCACGATTAATAAATATACTCAAATTTGCTGGTTTTAACCATGAAGCTATTGAGCTTGAAAAAAATATCTTCTCCTAAGCAATACCAGTAAGAAGAACACTTCAGGTCGTATAAAATAGTAAAGGCCACACGATGGTGGCCTTTACGCAATTAATTTAGGTTTACCGAGGTTGTTGTGGTATAGGTACGGAGTGTTTCATCTATGCCAGTGACCAGTGCATTGGCCAGTTCGGTGAGTGTCTGTGTGTCTCCTATACGAGCGTCCTCAACGCTGTAACAGTGCAGGGAGCATGACTCCTCCTTGAAACGGAAGCCTATTCCCAGAGCATTGTTCTGGTAGATGAGAGGAGCGCCATACCCGGGATCAGGCATCAGAATGTGGCCATTACAGTTAGGCAGGTCAAAACACGTGATAGCGCCATCCGGCAGAGACCGTGTGTTCTCTGTACGTAACGTCAGAAGAACCTGCCTCAGTCCTTTCTTACCATTCTCACCCGGAAAAATCTCTGCCCGGCTATAGAAACCTTTCGCCCTGCCCTCATACAGACGCTCTGCAGGTTCTAAACCCATGATACTGCGTAACTGGTTAATGTGATTGTAGAAGTCCTGGCGTCTGTACCATCCGCCCCAGAAGCGGGCAATGCTAGCCCAGAAGGCTTCAATGGTCTGTTCATCGCGACTTGCGGTTTCACAGAACAGGGCGAAGTACAAGGCAGCACCACCATAGAACTGCTGACCTCTCTGCATAGCCTGGCTGGAGCGAGCTCGCAGGTATTGTGCATTACGGAGCAGGATACGGGTCAGGTCATCTTCAGTAACGATGCCTAGCAGATCGCGGTAGGCGGCTTCAAACTGTGGAGCAGGCGGGATACTGTTCCATACAGGCAGAAACTGACTACCACTATACTGGGCAATATCCTGATCTAATGAAGCAACAAGCGGGCTCTTAAGACAGAACACGTGGAGGATACTGCCCATACTGGCATTGACCATTTCACGCAGTAAAGCAGACTGGTTAATGTCCCGTGCTTTTGCCACCTCTTTAAGTGCCTGACCCTGTTCGGTCGGAATGCCCTTCAGCGAAACCGAAATGGTGCCCTGGGAGTCGTTTTTTTCATTTGAAGTGTGAACAGTCATACTTACCACCTTTAATGTATTTTACTCTAAATGTTGATTTTGGTTATCAAATGCTGTTCGCCACCTTATCTGACAGTTGTATTACTTTGCGATCATTTTATTACCTTTGCAATAGATTTATTACCTTTTCTGTCTTTTCCCTTTTAAGATCCGATTTCTGTCAGTTCCGGTTGTGCCCTTGCAGTCCCGAAAATTATCCTGAAACGAAACGGATCTATGACCTATATTAGCGGTACACAAGGGCTGCGCGGTGTTTTACGCGCCCGCGCCCCGCCGCTGCGGCACCGTGATTTATGCTGCATTATTTATTCCCTGACCGTGGTACGCTTCCGGAAAACCTTCAATAAGCAGAAAATCGGATCACACCGGAACGGTCATCCGGTAATTTCTAAGCGTGGTTATATGGATGCTTATTATCATTAAGGTGGGGAAATTTGTAGAGAGTGATTGTCAGGAACGTCAACGCTTGATGATTTCACTTTGAAATAATTAGAGCGTGAATTAACTATGAGTTATGATTTTTTAGCAATACTTGATTTATATGACGAGTTAAGAAACTACGAGCGTGTCTGGTTTCATAAAACTAGCAATTTTGGATACGAACTTGTGCATGTATTGGATGAGGAAGGACGAGAACTCGCCCGACTAATTAATTCAACCGGTAAATGGGAATGGAGAAAACGCTCACCTGAACGCTGGTATCCGATTCCCGCAGATGCCACAGAATATGAATTTTATGGTGACGTGGACCACGACTCATTCCATCTGTCGATGTTGGCTTCTGTTCTATAAGAAGGCCTCCTTGCGGTGTTTAACTACAATTAATGATATCCAATAACTAAAGGGCAGTTATGCAGAACAGTATCGCTAATGGACTCGCAGCTGCGGCGACACAACCGATTACTGTGCAGGTGATTAACCAGGGGCCGGGGATCTGGGGTAACGTGGCCACCGGCTTAATCACCGCCGGGGCGGCGATTGGGGCGGTGTTTCTGACGCATATTTTCACTGTCTGGCGTGAGAATCAGGCAGCAGAGAAGAAGCTGAAACAGGCACGGCAATTTATCGCCATTGAACTGGTGTTCCTGCTGGAAGATTTCGCAGATTCCTGCTCCGATGTTGCTGCGGACACAGGGAGGGATGAAGATGAAGACAAAGATCAAGATAGTGAATATCTACAACACACCTACGAACCAACTGTCAAATTACCAGAACTCAGTTTCACTGACGTCAGTGGTGACTGGCAAGTTCTCGATGTAGATCTGATGTATCCCATAAGGGAACTCACGGTACTACAGCAGGAAGCCAATAGAGTTATCTCGTACGTTGGTAATATCTTTCTGGACGGAAAACGTGAGGAATATTTTCGTGAACGTCGGTATCGTTATGCACGTCTGGGGCTTAAAGCCATCATACAGGTTCGACGTCTGCGCAAGATGGCCGGATTTCCGGCTACGCGACTTGATAATGGTTCAGAATTGTCGGTGCATCGACTTCTTAAGGAAGTATGGAGGGCTGAACATCTTCGCCGGACGAAAGAGGCCTCCAAGGAAAGAAAAATGTTAGAAGACCTTAACTATCCTGAGAGCATGATACTGTGAGCAGCGATATCCCGTATGCGCATCCTTACATCAGACACCGCAGCTTCCCGTGGCCATTAATTATCCGGCCGCTCTCGCGCTGCATCAGATGGCCCTTGTTCAGGACGATCTGCCGAAATACCTGCTGGCGCCGGAAGTCAGTGCCCTGCTTCATTACGTCCCGGATCTGCACCGCAGGATGCTGCTGTCGACATTATGGAATTCCGGTGCCCGCATAAACGAAGCGCTGGCCCTGACACGCGCTGATTTTAACCTAGCGTCCCTCACCCCGTTTGTTCAGCTGGCCACACTGAAACAGCGCACGGAAAAAGCCGCCCGGACGGCAGGCCGTGCGCCGGCCGGCAGCACAAGTCACAGGATTATTCCCCTGTCCGACAGCCACTACGTCTGCCAGCTGGAGATGATGGTTACCACGCTGCAGATCCCGCTGGAGCGGAGAAATAAGCGCACCGGCAGAATGGAGAAGGCCCGCATATGGGAGATCACGGACAGGACAGTCAGGACCTGGCTGAATGAGCCGGTTGAGGCCGCAGCGGCAGACGGTGTGACCTTTTCCGTGCCGGTGACCCCGCACACGTTCCGGCACAGTTATGCCATGCACATGCTGTACGCCGGCATCCCCCTCAAGATCCTGCAGACCCTTATGGGGCACAAGTCCGTCAGTTCGACAGAGGTGTACACGAAAGTCTTTGCTCTGGATGTGGCCGCACGCCACCGCGTCCGGTTTGAAATGCCGGGTGAAGAGGCTGTCGCCTTACTCAGGGGCATTAACAGGGGCTGACATACGTTAACGGCTCCCTGCGTCAGCGCGATTTAAATGGAGCTATGACCTGTCAATGGACATAAGGCTCCATCTTTTATATCCGGACAGGCTCTTCTACAGAATTATATCTTTCCCGGGTCGGCTCAAAGCAAAGTTCTATTACATTTCCTGCGCGAGAATATTTCATGCTGTAGTAGCCAGGCGCAAAGCTCAAGGTTTCTCCTTCGATGACATCAGATCCGTCGGGCTCCAGATCGCCTCCGGACGTGTCCTCGCCTGCCCCGATAAAAACGTTGCCTGACGGGAAGTGCAGATTCAGTGTACCTGCTTCACCTTCAACAGATTCCGACACCTTAACGATGTAGTCACCATCAGCGCCCAACCCAAGAAAAGCGATGTTGCCCTTGTTCACTTCAAGGATCTCATTCTCCTCAATGGTCCACCAGTCAGGTGAATCAGGAACTCTGTGCTTAACCGCATCAATGTCAAATACTGAAAGCGTTGCAGTGTCAGTGAAAACTGAGAATTCTTTTAACATACAGATCTCATTTAAATATTTATGAACTAATTATAATGGTCATGTACAACTGGCTCGCTCCTTACTGAGCAGCTCAATGTGTTAATCTCCAGTACATCAATCCTATCAGCGACTTACTCACACAGAAAAGGAAACTGTTCTGTATGGCCATGAAACTTGTCCGTAAGAAATCACCTCGGGGTGGTCTCATCCGCTGGCTGGACAAGGACGAAGAAAACGCCCTAAAGAACGTGTCCGGACGGCGGATTTTTACCGGGCGTGATCAGTACGTGCTGGCAGAAAAGATCCTCCTGGAAATGCGCCAAAGGGAAGCCTGGCTGCAGTGTGACTGTGTGCCGGGCGATTCGCCGGCGATGAACAGCGCTAACCTGATGCAGGACACTGGTACTCTTTTTCTGGCCGGATTTAACCATGAGCATGCGCCTGACTGCGCGATGTTCCGTCCGTTCAGTGGAGATACTGATGCTACATCTTCTGGAACCCGTAAAACAGCAGGCAGCAAGCGTATCAGTTACCGAAGTTTTTTGCCGCCTGACGACTCCGAAACCAGGATTAAGTCTCCGGGGCGTCTGGTCGCTCCGGCAGGTGAGCGTACTCGCCGGACTCGACGTTCGCGTATTGCGCGCCTGCTGCTTTCGCTGATAGAGGACGCAGGACTTAACCGTCTGGCCACGTTACACCCCCTCCCTGTGACTGGAGTGATGGAATCCATTAATGCACTTCGGGCTGTCGCCGAAAATATCGAATTTATCCACGCTCGAAGACTCTCGGAGATTGTACGTTTTTCGCCAGCGATGAGTGAGAACGGCAAGGAAAAGCTAATGCAGGAACTGGAGCGTCCAGACACTCACTGGCCAGCAGGCAAAACGCGGATGTTCTTTCAGATTTTTATGTCCGATCAGGTAACCCGCGATGAAGTCTCGTTTTGTTGGCCGGGCGGAGAGCTGCAGTTTCGTCCGGAGCGCGGCGTAAGTATTAATGGCGAAGCCCAGGACGGTGCGCGCCCCCCCTACTGGGTCATTCTGGCCTTTCGCCGGGGGATGGATGGCAGGGTTATCTGCAGCGAAGGATATGCACATGCCTTATTCCGCCGTGGATGTCCGGTACCAGTCGACAGCGGACTTGAGCGCACTACCATCGAAAGCTTGGCTGAAGTTGCGGGCTGGGTTGCAAAAAAACCTGATGCGCCGGCTCTGAGTCTGGAAAAACCGCTTTTTGATCTTGAAGTGACCCTGAACGGCGAAAAAGGGTTTGTTCTGCCGGATTTCATAGTTACAGCCAGCAAGCCGGGCGGAAAACATCATACTGTGGTGATCGAAACGATGGGATATACCGACGATGATTACTGCGAGCGAAAGGCGGAACAGCACAAAGGCATGCGTGAGTTGGGTTTGCTGCAGACTGATCCTCCCCGCTGGCCACAGGAACTGGATAAAACTTTCTCGAGACATGTTTTTGGCATCTTCATGAATCTTATCGATTAAGGGGGTCAAGCCTCCGGTTAACAGCGCGCAGACCACGGGTGCATAGAGATTAGTCTGCCAGGATACTAACGCTATCCAAGTTTAGTAAAGTAATACCTTCATCCATGCTGCCCACCTCTTGTCCCTTATCTCGCGCAAAGGTCGATGCAGAACAACATCAGCATCACTACGTGCTCGCGTTCTCTCAATGCTTACCAGTGAGTAAATTCAGCGAAAGATAGGCTGCTCATTCCGATGCAAATGGAGGCATTTTGCTTGCATCTGGATGATTACCATCTTATTTCCTGCATTTGTCTTAATGAAAATATAAACTGTAGCAAGCATGTGCTTACTACAGTTTATGTCATAAGTTATGGCGAGTGAGATGAACCACAGGCCGAGAAGTATAAACTATAGCAAGTTACTATCTCGCTATAGTTTATGTTATTCAATAGATATCACTCCCTTCCCTAACGTAAGCCACTCATTCATTAGCCACCGAGGTAAGCAAGCACTTACAAACATAGAAAAATAAGCTATAGGGAGCAGAGCTACTTCTGGCATGTTGATACATAAGCTATAGTGAGGATTATCACCTAATGATGAGTGAAACATAAACTATAGCGACTAAATAGCAGCCAGGATCGGCTGACCGAAGGACAGGGTTTGCAAAAGTACTCGCCAAATAATATGTATAAGCTGTAGTAAGCACTGACCTCGTCGGTACTCACTGGCGATGAGAATTGAATTGTGATTAATCGTTCTCGCTTATTCGATTACTTATTACGGAAGAGTTTTTCCAAGTCGTCCATGGTGATGCCAAGCTTTTCAAGGAGCTGGAGTTTTTCGGTAAGTTCTTGATCGGGAGGGCTTGCTGGACTGCCAGTCAGCTTAGGATTCTCTTCGCTAGCGTCTTTAGGTGCTTTGAGCTTGGGACGACGGTAATGTACGTTAAACAGCACGCTGCGTCCGCGCTGCATCTCGGTGTAATCAAGGTAACCAATCTCTTTGAGCTGCTCCATAGCCCGGCGAACGGTCTGATTTTGTGAGAATACTGGTGATTTCAGGCTTAATCTTGCTCTTAAGCGTGCCAGCGATATAGGGGCAGGATCTTTTGGCAGACTCTCTATAAAGGTATATAGCGCCTGAGCAGACTCGCGGCGCTTCAACGCGTTTATAGCCTTAAGCTGAAGAAGTACTTTTTTATCAAATTCATAGAGTTCGAATAACCGCGGATCCGCCTGCAGAACCACGATATCACGTTCGGTATCATAGAATGCAGATTGTACCAGATGAGTTATATACTCTTTGGTATGCTTTTCAGTGGTGCGGGAGAATGATATTACCGTGCCTGCTATACGCTTCAGTGAGGGGCTGATGCGCTCCCTGAGTTTGCGTGAGGACTGGCTCGATGGGATCCCACAGAGTTTGGCGAATTCAACGAATGATAGCTGAACCTTATCGCCTATCACTTTATGTTTGGCAAAGGAGTGGATAATACCCACCCAAGTTTTAAAGTCATTATCCATATCCAGCCTCGGACCTGTGATCTCGACTTTGTCGAAACCCTCCGCTTTGGCCAAGGACAAACGCGTCAGCTCTTCGGTCGCATCAGTTTTTGATAACGTATTCTTTTTACTATTTTTCAGTGATTTGAGTGTTGGGACGAAAACACCAAGTCGCATTAGCGCGACTGGCTGAACCGTATTATTAGAATTTGGAGTGAGGGTAATAAGTTCACCAGTAGACTTATCCATCTCTTCAAATAGGGTTTTAAGATCTTTATTTTCGTTTTCCAAGACGAGCTCCAGATCTGTGGATCGTTGAGCAACGAAATCTTTCTGATGTAATAAAACACATCGTAGCTCAATGAAAAATAGAGTGGTTTTTAGACACAAGTTATACAGCCGCTTACCGCTGCTATCTGACTATAGCTTATATTGTTTACTGTCTACAGCATAGAGTTATCTCCTTGTAGTTTATATGGTGCTTGTCATAGCTTATCTTCTTCTCTTTATAGCTTATAACAATCCCCTCCCAGCCCAGTACTGGCGCGGCTCTCAGCGATCAGGGATCTATTTGGATCTTATAGTGGATCTACTTAGGATCATTATTGTTTGGATCTACTCGGTGGATAAGTGGATAACGCCATAGAGTGACAGTATTTTTTTGGTCTTCTGTGGTCTTATCCAATGGTAAAACAGAGGATCTGCTTTTTGATCAAACTATGCTCAGCCTCAGATTATCTGCGCACAATTAGCCGTGCTAACTATTTCACACTGCAACTAATTCAGGAACTCGATCACCAATAGCCTTACCTTATATAACTACGTTCTGTTTGACCGGTTTCAGGTCACTCTTCTAGACCGCATTTTTCTTTTAATCCTGAATGCTTGATCGAGCCAATCTGCAAACCTCGGTCACCAATCCCATTGAGAGCAAACATCTGATCTTTCCGCTAAAATTTTGGGTTATATGTTTACTTTGTTTCTTGTGTGTAGCATTCTTGATTAAATTCATTAATCCTGCATAAAGGGAACTTTTGATGAACAGCTCATCACAGTTACTTAAAGTAGCGCAACGTTCTGAAAAAATGCTCATAGGTCTGACAGAACAGATTCGGGCTCAGAAGGAAGAATTGCAAGAAAACGTTTACTATCAAGTATATGCAAAAGCAGCATTGGCTAAGCTACCAAAGCTCACCAGAGCAAACGTGGATTACGCAGTAAATGAAATGGAAGAAAAAGGCTATGTCTTTGATAAACGACCAGCCGGGACATCCTCCAAATATGCAATGTCCATTCAGAACATTATCGATATTTATCATCACCGCGGAGTCCCGAAATACAGGGACAGACATCAGGAAGCCTTTACCGTTTTTGTAGGAAATTTAAAAGGTGGGGTTTCAAAAACCGTATCTACCGTTTCTCTGGCACATGCCCTACGTACACATCCTCATTTGCTCTTTGAAGATCTGCGGATTCTAGTTATTGATTTGGATCCCCAGTCATCTGCAACGATGTTTTTAAACCATACGCAGGCTGTTGGCATAGTCGAAACTACCGCAGCGCAGGCAATGCTGCAGAATGTAACGCGGGAAGAACTACTTGATGAGTTTATCGTATCTTCTATTGTCCCGGGTGTGGATGTTCTCCCTGCTTCCATCGACGATGCGTTTATAGCATCAGCATGGACAGAACTATGTGCCCAACATCTACCTGCTCAGAACGAGCATGCTGTCCTGAAAGAAAATCTAATAGCGAAGCTCAAGAACGATTATGATTTCATTTTCATCGATAGCGGACCCCATCTTGATGCCTTTTTGAAAAATGCAATTGCCGCAGCGGATTTACTTCTGACTCCAGTGCCACCTGCACAGGTAGATTTTCACTCGACACTGAAGTATCTGACCCGTCTACCTGAACTGGTGCATATCATCACCGAATCAGGTTATCCATGTCACCTTGTTGGCAACATTGGCTTCATGTCCAAGCTTTCTAATAAACCAGACCATAAATTGTGCCACAGCCTTGCGAAAGAAATTTTTGGCGGTGACATGCTGGATGTCGCCCTGCCCCGCTTGGACGGTTTTGAAAGATGTGGAGAGTCTTTTGATACTGTCATATCTGCTAATCCATCGACTTATATTGGCAGCAACGAAGCTCTGAGAAATGCCCGATTGGCAGCAGAAGATTTTGCAAAAGCTGTATTTGATCGTATTGAATTTATCCGAGCAAATTGAGGGACTTATGAGCACAAAAAGAGCAACTATTGGTCGGACATTTAATCCATCGGCAATAACCAGTAACTTATCAGACAGCGCGCTTGAGCAAATCTTTACCCTTTCAACTGGACGGAAAGCCGTCTTCACTTTGGAAACCATTCCTGCAAATGAAGTAGAAGGCAAGACGTACGTACTGCAGGAAACAAATGGTCGCGATCAATCTAGTCTGACCCCTGAATCACTGAAAGACATTACATCTACCCTTAGATTGCAGCAGTTCTTCCCGTGCATTGGCATTAAACGTGAAGAAGGCATTGAGATCATCGATGGTTCCAGACGGCGAGCATCTGCCATCCTTTGCCATACAGCGTTGAATATTATGGTGACAAAGTCCCCTATCTCCGCTGATGAAGCGCGGAAACTGGCTAGAGATATCCAGACTGCCAAGGAGCACAATATCCGTGAGATTGGATTACGTCTTTTAACGCTGAAAAACACGGGCATGAGCCAGAAAGAAATTGCTCGGCTAGAAGGGTTATCGGAAGCGAAAGTTACGCGTGCTATTCAGGCTGCATCTGTATCAGCCCCGTTAGTTTCGGTTTTCCCAGTTCAGTCGGAATTAGGATTCACAGATTACAAGACTCTAGGTGCGCTGGAAGAAATGCTCAACGCTAAAGACGTTTCTCTTGAAGCCTTGCTTGAAACAACTGCACCGGAAATTAATATCATCCTGGCTGATGCCTCGCTTGCTGAAGACGAAGTCAAAAACAGGATTATCAAAATCCTGACACGTGAAACCGCAGCTATTGCTTCTCTTAAAGGCAAAGACAAAGCGGTTGTAACGAACCTGTGGTCTTTCCCGGACAAAGACCGATTTGCCAGAAAGCGTAATAAAGGGCGCATGTTTGTCTACGAATTCAATCGATTATCGAAAGAACTGCAGGACGAAATCGATGAAGCTGTAGCGAAAGCTCTTCAAAAACATCTTTCTCATGATGCGTAAAGGAGATTCTTCGCCAGTGAAATTACGTGGTTAATAGTATGATTTAAAATGTTTTTTCTTCAGAATTTCACTCTGAAATCGCCACCATTTCATGATGTATTTCCGAAACTGAGCCCGGATTTTCCGGGCTTACCAAACCCTTCAAACCCAAAATAAAGCCTGCCTAGTTGTTCCTAGTTGTTCCTAGTTTTCAGTTTAGCTTTCAATATTAGCGGATACTCAGGCTAAGCTTCTCACCATCGGCGTCGTAGAATAGTACGGAACAAGCTGCGGCTGACATGCAACGCAAAACATAGCTGTCGCTTTCCGGACTCATAATGTGCCAGCAGCACGGGGACTCATTATTCACGCAGTCGTGCCATCATGCACTCTTTTTTACTGTGCGTCATGAAACATACCCAGGTTGAGGCTCAGCTCGGCCACCAGTTTTCCAACCGCAGACTTTCGTCTTACAGCTGACGTATGTGCTTCAGCTCTGCAGGAAAAGTACCTTCTTATTTCTTGCGTAAATAAGAGAATATAGCGTGCGAAATCTCCTGCTTACGGGAGACATGCGACACCCGGTTGCACAGTTCAGCCTGCTGGGGGTGAAGGGAATTTGCTCTTCGGTGAGTCGTATTTTTTCATCAGCACGACTTCCGTTCAGTTTAATATGGATAAAGCAGGAATTTTTTTCTGAACTGAACAGGATTTTGGTTCAGAGTAAACCAGGTGAGAAAGCTGTATGGGAAACAGCTAAAGAAGTAAAAGAGCGATATACATGATGACATTAGGACTTAACGCTGAGTGGGAAATACCTAAAGTTCTTAGCCTGCTTAAAAGCGACTGCCGCGCCCGGAATCCTCCGGGCTTGCCCAACCCGTCACACCCGGACTGAAAGGCCTGTCCGACTGCACCGGGTTACCGGTTGTGACCTATGCGGTTAATCAGACCGGAGCTTCGCACGGCGTCCTGCCGTGCTTGTGTGAGCAGGGTGCCAGAACCACCTGGCTTATCCAATCCGGGCCAGGGGGATCTCTTTCCAGCGTGTGGTGTAGGCAGGACTGAGCATTTCTCGTTTCATTTTCCACTGCGGGGCGATGCCACGGCCGGCAAACCAGACCTGACCGAGGCCGGACTGATTTATGCCGTCCAGGACGTTCATCAGTTCCTGGCTGTGCGGGCGGGGCGGCTGCTCATCAAACAGGTTCAGCTGGGCCACGCCGGTGGCGGTAAAGTCATTCAGCATGATGCCGGCTTTGGCATACCGGTGGTCATCGCGCCAGATACGCTCCAGCCCGCGCATGGCGGCCGCAATGATATCGCGGGTGTCCTGAGTAGCGGTGAGAAGCTTTTCAACCGCCACGTTACCGTAATAGGGCTCTGAAGCGGAATAGGGCGAGGTCTTGATGAAAACAGAGATGTGCCGGCAGTACTGGCGCTCACCGCGCAGTTTCTCGGCTGCGCGCTCTGCATACTGGCAGACTGCCTGCCGCATGTCTTCGAGGGTGACAATTCTCTCCCCGAAAGAGCGGGAGCAGACAATCTGCTGCTTCGCCGGCGGCGCTTCCTCAAGCGGAATACAGGATTCGCCGTTGAGCTCACGCACGGTGCGCTCGAGCACCACACTGAAATTCTTCCGGATGAAGGCCGGGTTTGTGCGGGCCAGCTGCAGGGCCGTGGTGATCCCCATTGTGTTCAGGGTGCGGGCAATACGGCTGCCGACGCCCCAGAGCTCCTGGACAGGCTGCAGGGAGAGCAGTTTTTCCGTCCGGGCGGGGTTGCCCGGTGTCAGCGCCAGGACGCCCCGGAAAGCGGGCCATTCCTTGGAGGCCCACTGCGCAGATTTGGCCAGCGTTTTAGTCGGCCCCATCCCGACGCCGATGGTGAGCCGTGTGCAGGCCTGAACGTGCGCGCGTAGCTGCGCCCCGAACGTTTCATAGCCGATGGACTTTTGCAGCCCCCGCAGATCGAGAAACATCTCGTCGATAGAGTACTGCTCGACGCGTGGCGTCATCTCCTCGAGGCACGACATGACCCTGGCGCTCATACTCGCATACAACTCATAATTACTTGAAAATACGTGTATTTTCTCTGAGAAGGTTTGTTCGCGGATTTTAAACCAAGGATCGCCCATTTTTATGCCCAGGCGTTTTGCTTCCGGGGAACGGGCGATGCAGCATCCGTCATTGTTCGAGAGCACCACCACCGGACAGCCCTTCAGATCGGGGCGAAAGACCTTCTCGCAGGAGGCATAGAAACTGTTGACGTCAGCTAGTCCAAACATTTCATCACCTCGCGGGTGCGGTGGATGATGTGGGTGACCACGCCGAAAATCTGCAGCTCATCCGGATCGGGATAAATGGGCGGGAACGCGGCGTTCATGGGCTGCAGACACAGTCTTGGCCGTGTCAACAGCCGCTTTACGGTGAATTCGGCCCCCATACCGGCCACGATGATATCGCCGTGCTCCGGCTTCATGGCGCTGTCGACAACCAGCAGGTCCCCGTTAAAGAGGAAACCATCCCGCATGCTGTCGCCGTGAGCGCGCAGATAGTAGGTCGCGCTGCGGTGCCGTATGCAGTACTCATTGAGATCCAGCTCCTTTTCCACATAGTCCTGGGCGGGAGACGGAAAACCACAGGGCACCATCTCCAGAAACAGTGGCAGAGCCAGGGCCTGCGCGCTTTCGGTCGGGGTCAGCATTATCAGATCCATAACGCCACTCCTTGTTATTAATATACTGTATGTATAAACAGTATATTTACCGGTTTACGAAATGCGCAAGGTGAATTGCCATCCGGACCGCCAGAGTGCTGTTAATCGGACAGAAATAAATCACACGGGTAATAAAGAGCACATTAATATACTCAATATGAGTATTTATTATTGCATTTTATTTTATGATTATTATGATATTCTCAAATTGAGAACAATAAAGGATGCAATAGATGAATATCAACTGTGACGACGGTTCCACCAACGTTAAACTGGCCTGGTTTGATGCTGACGGCCTGAAGACGCACCTGTCTGCCAATTCATTCCGTCATGGCTGGAAAGTGGCCGATTTTGGCGCAAACGCGTTCAACTACCAGATTGGAACCCTGAAATATACCTGGGACAGCGTCAGCCGTGACGTCATGCCGACCACCAATGTGGAATACCAGTATGGCGATCTTAACCTGCTGGCTGTTCACCATGCACTGCTGAACAGCGGTCTGGAGCCCCAGGACGTGACGGTGACAGTAACCCTCCCGCTGAGTGAATATTACGATCAGGACTGCCAGAAGAACGAAACCAACATCCGCCGTAAGCGTGAGAACCTGCTGCGCGACATTACGGTGAACAAGCGGGAACGCTTTGTCATCACCGACGTCATCGTGATGCCGGAATCCCTGCCGGCGGCCTACACCCGGTTGTCGGAGCTGAAGCCAGGCGTATCCGAGACCACGCTCATCATCGATCTGGGAGGCACCACGCTGGATGCCGGCGTGATTGTGGGGCAGTTTGATGACATCAGCGCCGTGCAGGGTAACCCTTCAGTCGGGGTGTCGATGGTCACGCGGGCGGCTCAGGCAGCGCTGCGCGCAGCAGACAGTGAAACCAGCCCCCTGGTGGCTGACAGTGTGGTCCGTCACCGGAAAGATCGTGCATTTCTGAACCGCATCATTAATGATGGGAGCAGGATTGATTATGTTACTGACAAAATTGAAGAAGCTATCGACACCCTGAGTGCCAAAGTGGTCAGCGAACTGGCCGGCTACCGGAATGTGAACCGCATTTTCCTGGTCGGCGGCGGGGCTGAACTGATTGAGCCTGCTGTACGCCGGGCATGGCCACTGGCCGCTGAGCGTATTGAAGTGATCAGCGATCCGCAGATGGCGCTCGCAAGGGAGATAGCCCGTTATCAACGTGAGGGCTGACCGTGCCTGCTGGCAAATACTCCTTTTATCTCCACACTGACGACCGCACTGACATGCTGGCCGCCGGCACGCTGGAAACCATATCACAGCCGCTGCGGGGGGATTTTCTCCGCACGGCCGCCGCTGCCGGCAGCGTGCTGTATCACGCCGATAATCGTCTTCCCGCTCTGGTGACAGAGCTTTTTGATGGAAGGCTGCGCTATGGTCAGCTGGCCAGCCTGCTGGCGGCGTTATCGGGGGAGTATCAGACCGGTGCAGCACCGGAGCCGGAGGGACTGCCTGCCGTGACGGGATCGCCGGCTGACTGTAGCGGTAATGCTGCCCGTAGACGTTTCACGCTTCAGCTGACGGATTCTCAGGAATCCCGGCGCGTTGCTGACCTGCTGGAAGGCACCACCTCCCGGCAGCGTGGCGTGCTGCTGCGTAACCTGATCATTGCCGGTTTCGCCCTGCACACGCTCGATGCCCGCCTCCCGCGCCTGCTGACCAGTATGCCGGTTCCGCCGGACAGCATTCCTGCGCTACGGGCGCTCACCGGTCAGATTGCCGATGTGTCCGCGCCCGCTCGGGACGCACGTTCAGAGCCTGTGCAGTCTGCCGGCAGTGCGGACGTCAGCGATGCGCAGCCGGTAGCACCGGTGTCAGCTGTCCGTGACAATATGAAAAAACTCTTTTAGACAGGTGGCATGATGGGACGTATTAAACAGAAAGCGGAAGGCATGACGACGGACCTGCTGCGCCGCGCAGGTGTTCCTGAACAGCAGCTGCATGCCCGGATGCGTAAAACCGGCCGCGGTTTTTTGCTGGCCAGTATCCTCTTCATCATCCCGCTGGTTGCGCTGGATAATGTGCCGGTCGCCGCAAAGGTGGGGCTGCAGATTATCTATGGCCTGATGGTCATCGTGGGCGTCCTGCTGGCGTTTGACGAAGAAAAGCCGCCCCGTCGGTGATAAAACTCCTGTTCCCCTGAACCCGCTCCGGCGGGTTTTTTAATACTCACAGGCACCTGCGCCCTAAGGCATTCAGTCATAGTTATCAGTATTTTTTTTAAGAAGTAAAAGGGCTTCATCCATCAGATCTTTTTGAAAGTTAACTCTGCGCAAAAACTCAATAAAAGAATCTGTCTCAAATCGGTTAAAACCGTTATCCAGCCCATCGAGTAGTCCTGTGAGCTGTGATTGCGTAAGCCGCGCCAGAAAGGCTCGTGCTCTGATTTCAGGAACAGGACGTGAACCGTGGCAAGCTGGACACAGTGCGCGAAACGCACTCAATGGATATTCCCACGGCTCGTAACCCAGTCTTATGGTCGTATAGTAACAGTGATGTGCCTCGAGGCGTGCATCTGCTCCACAATCCTCACATCGGTGTCCCGCTTCGCTCTTAACCAGAGCTGCTTTTCTTAACCACCTTGGATCGTGAAGTTTTGCTGTGTAGGAACCGCGCAATCTGCGATAGTCATAATTTCGGTAGGGTAAAAACCAAGACTCCAGTTATAACCCAATTCATACCAGAAGCCAAACGACTCAACCAAATCCTCTAGTTCGGTTGTGTCATGACCGTGGTTTAACAGACTAAATAACCCGCTTCCATCGATAACTAAAACCATTAATGCATCGTTGTGAAGTTTTTCCCCGCGTTCATTCCATTCTTTATTAGTTAAAAAAGTAGCGTCGTTAAACATGCTTTCTTTTATAGCCCATTCTTTAAGGGCGTGTTGCATTCTCTCTAAATTCTTATGCATATCTGAAATCATAATTAAATTAATTTTCCGATATTATTATGTAGCCTTCAGTGCTTAAAAAAGGAACCTCGCCAGCGTGGCAGATTAAATTATTTTTCTCAATGTTATTAGAATCGGTATACGTTTCATCCAAAGATGTAACGCATGCCTTTATCGAAAGTTCTGGTATTTCCCGGCAGGTGTCAGCAATAATGTTTGTGATGTTATAAACGCATTTATAAATATCGAAGCCAGGGTAATATCTTTTGTTTTTTTGAATGATGCACTTTTCCTTAGAGAGGAGGGAGTCATTTTGCGAGATGTATTCGAAGTTATCAATGAACTTAGATATCATTTCAACTTCGATTCGCCAGTTAGATCTCTTTTTTAAATTTATAATTGCTTTTGCAATCACAAATAAAGGCAGGATTATCATTTCTGTATGACTAAGTGAAAATTCATTCCTAGCATTGAAAACTCTGAATTCATCAACATCACCAACATGGTGATGATAGTTTCTGATCATCCTCAGTAATTTAAACTCAGGGTAATGCGAAATGCTCTTTCCAAACTGTTGGTGTAATCGATCCTGTAGTGAGTGTAAGTTATTCAAAAAGCTGAATAATGTGTTTATATCTCTCTCTCCGGTCTTCCTGAAATCTGTGAGTTCTAAACTGCTGTGAAAAAACCGATCAACAAAAGTATTTTGCTTCATCATGGTTTTCATTATTTATCCTCCGCCCTAAAAAATTATTTGATTCCGTGCTAACACGTTCATTTTTTAATGTTAAAGTTTACGTCTTGGTACTTAACCTCCAAACTTCTTTTTAGAATGTGTTGAAGTATGATTTATAGTGTTGGTGTTCGCATCTGTGTTTTTATTTGCCTCCTTTATTATTAGTTTGCGTGCATAACTAATGGGCATTAATAACGCTTCTCCATTGCCATTATGTGCCAGCACGAAGCTCTTTGTGACAGCACTGGAACGAACACTGTCGCCGTCGCCGTCGCCGTCGATACTTCCTGTTTTTTTACCTTTGGTGAAAAGTATTGTATATTCTTCAAATTCTTCTACTGTCATACCCTTTGAAAAATACTCTTTATTATCTAGTTCAAGAATCTCTTCGGTTTCAAAATATTTAGTTATTATCAGTTCTATCTCCTTGCTTTTATCTGAGGGATAGCCTGCAATAACGTAATGGAAATTATACCCATTCTTGTTTTTTAACTGTGAACCTACTCTTTTATATGTTTCTTTACTGTCATTAAAGGTTTCACCTTTGAACTTTGGATATTCTTGGTCCATTTTAGAAAGCTGGCTTTTAAACTCAATTATATAAAACTTGTTTTGTGTGCGGGTTAACGTATCGCCAATCGATTCAGGGTTACCAGCTAAGGGTGCCAAAAAATCCAGTCCATAATCTCTTTTAGCACTTAAAATAAATTTATACTCAACCGTTTTTTCCCACCACTCTGTATCTAACTGTTCATCTGTCATTTAATAATCACTCCTAGCGAAAGATTCAGTAATTTATACACTACCCAATTGTTTAAGGGCTTGAAAGCTATATTCTTCATCACAGTACCTTTATGTGCATAAGTAATTTTATATCCGACTTATCTTGCTCCCATAATGAGGAATTCTGTTCCTTAAAATTCTTCCTGGCAAAGCAACCACACCGTGCCTTCACACTGGCCCGGCCGCTGCGTCCTGAAGGGTACACTTCGTCCTCATCCTCATCCGTTCCCCGGCGTTCACGGTGCATTCAGCCCGCGCACGCCTGCGCATGCGGCTTCCGGTGATGCCCTTCGTCCTCCGCTTTTCGCCGGGCTGTTGTGTCGGCACGGCGCAACGGGTGCCGCATCAGAGGAGATACAACATGCAGAAATTAACACGCGTCACGCTCAGTACCGGTGAAATGGCCATTTATCTCGATGGCTGGTACCTGACCAGTACCGGAGCCGGCGATCACGCACAGGGACTTGATGACGTGGTGACAGGCCTGCTGAACGTGCCCGGCATGCGCCTTGAGGATATTGAGGCTGAGTGTCCGGCACAGGCGGACTGGTGCTGGAATGATGTCGCCGCCGTCGTGTTTGCAAGGCCGCAGCCGCGTCCCGGTGACTGCACCGTGGCCGCATTCATTGCACGGCTGTCACAGTATCCGGCAGACGCCCTGTGCTGCGGCACGTTCTGGCTGCAGGAGGATTTCCTCACGCTCGATGCGCAGCTGACGGAGAAGCAGGTGGGGCAGGCGATGGAAGTGGCAGAGGACAGCCATGATGCTGACATCGGGTTTAACTGGGAGCACCTGCGCTACGCAATAGACGCGGTGAAACGCCCTTAACCCGTTCCCTCCGTGTTCGCCGGGCGGTTTTCCCGGTGAATGCGGAGGCCGCCAGCGCGGGCGGCAGGGAGCCCGCTGCCAGTGCAGCGCGCTGGCCACGGCTTCAGTGCCTGAAGGACGTCGCTGCGCTCCACAACTCTGCCACCGTCCGTCCTGACGTCCGGCCCGTGGCGGGCATATAGTGCCGTGCCCTCACGGTAGCCGGGCTGGCTCGCCGGCAAGGGTCCGCTGTCGCCGTCATGCTCACCCGTTCCCCGCCGTGCGCGGGACATTCAGTCCGCTCCGGCGGTGCGTGCGGCCTGCGCTGACGCCCCTGCCTTCTCGCCCGGACGTCCGTCTGTGTGGAGGTCACGGCACCACAGGGGTGCCCCTACAGACTGAGGAGCAGAACATGTCCCGATTCATGCAGGGCGACAGCGTGCAGCTGATGGCCACCTTTCCGGATTCCAGCATCGATTTCATTCTCACCGATCCGCCGTACCTCGTGGGTTTTAAGGACCGGTCCGGGCGCTCGATCGCCGGTGACGTTAACGACGAGTGGGTACGCCCGGCGAGTCAGGAGATGTTCCGCGTCCTGAAAAACAACAGCCTGGCCGTGAGCTTCTACGGCTGGAACCGCGTGGACACCTTCATGCAGGCATGGAAAGCCGCAGGCTTCCGGGTGGTCGGTCATCTGGTTTTCACCAAATCCTATGCCTCGAAGTCGGCGTTTGTGGGCTATCAGCACGAAAGCGCCTACGTGCTGGCGAAGGGCCGCCCGGCACTTCCGCAGAACCCGCTGCCGGACGTGATGCCCTGGGAATACACCGGCAACCGCCATCACCCTACAGAAAAGCCCGTCAGCATCCTGCGTCCGCTCATCGAGAGCTTCACACGCCCCGGCGATCTGGTGCTCGATCCGTTCGCGGGCAGCGGCTCAACCTGCGTGGCCGCTGACCAGTGTGACCGGCGATGGATTGGCATCGAGCTGCTACCCCAGTACCACGCCGCCGCGCTGCGACGGATCGGGGAGCAACGCGCCCGGCAGCGTCCTGTTGCCGCCTGATATCCGCACCCCACATACACGACGGGCGGCACTGTCGCCCGCAGAACCGAATCAGTAAGAGAAAAATCATGATGTACGGCACCCGTAAAGAACTGAATAAAAAATTGAAACGCGCCTTTGGTGACAATGAAAAATTTGCCCTGCTGGTCTGAACCCGTGAAACCATCGCCGGCGCGGCAGAGGACATGACAGAGCAGGAAGCGGAAAGCATTCTTGAGCAGATCGGCAGCACCGGCGGCGGCGATCATGCGGAAGAGGGGATTTCTTTTGCCACGGTGCTGGAACTGCTGGCCGGCCTGCGCTCCGCACCGGCAGGGCAGGGCGCTGCGGCCACGCCGCCAGGTGACTTCATAACGCAGGTGGCGGGTATCGAGGAGGCGCTTTATGAGCTTCATCTGCGGCTGTGGAACCTGACAAAAGACAATCTGTACCGGGATGCGTCCCCGGCGCAGAAAATGGCGGGGATGCTGACGGAGCACATGGACATGCAGCTACTGGAGGTGTACCGGCGGGCCGCCGAAATGCGGAAGCATCTGGCATAGCAGTGAGGGGAGGTGGTTGATTTATGACCATCTCCTTTTTTTCACTGCCGGCGCGGGCGGCGGGCCGTTATCCACAGGTTAATGCCCGGTCTGTGCAGCCCGGCAGTGGAAAAGGCCGTCGCTGCGCTTCTCCATACCAGGCCGCGCCGTGGCGCGTCCGGATCTCCACGCCGTGCCTTCACTGTACCCCGGTGGTCCTGGCCTGCAAGGGTTCGCTTCGCCGTCATCCTCGCCCGTTCCCCGGCATTCGCGGGGCATTCAGCCCGCTCATCCCGGCGCATGCGGCCTGCGGTGTCGCCCCTGCATTCCGGACTGATCACCGGGGTGTCGTGTCGGCACGGCGCAAAGGGCGCCGGCACCACAGGAGACGTAAACGTGAACGAAATCATTAACGATCTGACCCTCAGCCAGATGATGGATCTGCTCTGCCATATCCTCCGCTGCCCCGGTACGCACCGCCATCCCGGCAGTTATCTCCCGCCGCAGGGGGCTGTCTGCCTGATGATGGAGAGTCCGGGTGAAACGGTCTGCCTTTGGATGCTGGACGGGTGGCCGGACGCGGTGACTGTCCCTGAAAGCGGTTTTGTGTATGTCACCGGTGCACGGCCGTAACGGATGACCGGGCAGTAATACCAGGTGACCGCCGGCGCGGTCGCCTGTTCTGCAATAAGGCGGTCGTTGCACTCCGCATTCACAGGCCCGGCACACCGGGCCGGGGCTTCAGTCCGTGCCGCAACGGCATTTGCCGTGCCTCTACTTTAGCCCGAACGCTCAGGATGCAAGGGCTTCATCCTCGCCCGGTCGCAGTGTTACGAATGACTGAGTGGCGTCTTCCCGTCGTTATCCCGCTCATTTTTCGCGGGTTAACCGTCCAGCCACCCCTCGCTTTTTATCTGCGCTGCGGCCTGCGGTGCTTCCCTTGCATCCTTCGCTCGAAGTCGGGCTGACGTGTCGGCACGGCAAAAGCCGGATCTGTACACCACTTTAACGACGGAGGATGTGATGAATACAAAGGCAATGCATACAGAGGCGGTTCTGCTTAAGGGCGCACAACGACTGACTTTTTTACCGGCTCTTTTCGGACGGGATTTCGTGATGAGCGAGTCCTCAGTCTATGGCTACGCCACGAAATACATTGATAACTATCAGGGCGGGAGCTGGGAATTTTACCGCCTGCCGGGTGGCGGCGGTTTTATGGTGCCGGAGATGGATTCCGTGTTTTTCAGCAACCGGCATAACGGCTTTGAGTGCGAACTCAGCGCGGAGGCGGCGGGGATCATCATCACCGCTCTGGTGCTCAGTCACCGGATGTTTTTTCATCACCGCCACGATCAGGAAGAGTTGTGTCACCTCTTCTGCCAGCGTTACGGCCAGCTGATGGCCTGGGCTGAAACCCACTTTGAGGCAGACTATATCTTCCGCGCGCTGGACTGGTAAAACCGGGGGCGTGAGCGCCCCCCTTACCGTGCCCTTTGCGGCGTCCGGCGACGGTCTGACCGCGCGCAAAACCCTCTGCAGCCCTGCGGGCTGCCGGGAAGGGATGCCCCGCGCCTGCGGCGCAGCACCCCCCTGTCCCGTGCCTCTCTTCCGGCAAAAAAAGTCTGGCCATCTTCAGCAAAAAGATTTTCATCCTGCGGGTGCGGGTGCGGGTGCGGGTGCGGGTGCGGGTGCGGGTGCGGGTGCGGGTGCGGGTGCTGGTGCGGGTGCGGGTGCGGGTGCACATGGCGT